>JAAGKN010000201.1_pt1 | contig 191822 bp, 159 predicted proteins | sample 6206371 | NCBI WGS metagenome assembly JAAGKN01 (sample SAMN11533720, study PRJNA540317) | gut metagenome | isolation source: fecal pellets from male and female animal of same cohort | host: Peromyscus leucopus | place: USA:CA | collected 2017 | reverse complement strand
GCAGCAAACGTATCCAGTCATCCAGCCCATCTCCAATAAGCTCCTTGTTCAGCTCAATTATATGTACCTCAAACTGATCTGAATACAGTCTGCCCTCCTTATCACGCAGATGATACACCTTATGATAACCCGGATTTTCATCCCCGGTGAAATCCAGAATGTCAATCACAATGCACTTCTTCAGGCGGTCATACCTCTGTCCGCTATCCAGACCATCCGTATACATCTTCGCCAGATAGAACAGGCTGCGCTTATCCCAGTATGCCATCCGCCGGATCTGCAGTTCCACATTGATCCTTCTCTCATCATTCAGCTGCATTCGGACATCCAGAATACACTGTTTCTCCTGTTTGCTGCGTCTGCTCAGAAACGGGTTCTCCAGCCGCACGGATTTGATCTCAGCCAGCGGAATACCAAGCACATCGCTGATAAAGTGCCTGCGCACCTCTTCGTTGCGCATCAGTTCCTTGAACACAATGTCTGATTTCGGAGGAATAAATATTCCTTCTGCGACCTTTTTTGTCAATTTCGTACCTCCCAACACGCAGGAGATACCGCACAATTCCACCTCTCCATAGTTTATCCCTGAAAATCTCCTGCTTTTTTCAATTTTAATTATTTTGAATGTAAGCATAGATTTTCTGATATCCTGAAAAGTGAAGTGCTTTGCAAAAGTGATAAGAAATATATGCTCTGAAAAGAGAATAGCATACATCATTCAAAATTGCAATACACGATTCTTTACTTTGGTAAAATATACGTAAACGTCTCCAGTTCCGTAAAACCCATCTCTTTCATCTGTTCCACAGACCTTTGGACGTTGTCATCCGTGTTGTAGGAGGGGATGCGGGGGATTCGGATCCTCACCTGATCGGGTGACACGGACGCTGCCAGGAGCCGCAGATTTTCCTTTAATATACCCTGAGGCTGTCCCGTATAGGTTTCATAAACTGTCTCGTCCATATCCTTGATATCCACAATAAACTCGTCCAATACCTCCAGCACCTGCTCCAGATTCTGGGTGGGCACATGCAGGGAGGTCTCTGCGGCCAAATGCCAGCCCCGGCCGCAAATCTGCCGGAAAGAGGTGATAAACCGCGCATGCAGCAGGGATTCTCCGCCTCCAAAGGTCACGCCGCCTCCAGTGGCCAGAAAGTACAAATTGTCTATTTTGACTCGTTCATACAATTGCTGCGGTGTCATGTCCTTGCATACCTTCAAGGTAGATGGATTCCAGGCATGAGGATTAAGACAGTATCTGCACCGCAGCGGACAGCCGTAGGCTCCCACCAACGTGGTCACCCCCTGGCCGTCCGTGGTAAGCCGATGGCGCTCTATAGCAAATACAGGGAGGGTAACGCTCATGGCGCCGTCTCCTCGGAATTCTCAGGCAAGGGGATGTCCCCTGCCAGCTCACTGATTGTTTCCTCCGACTGCTCCTCTGCGGGAAGAATCTCCCCCTCAATCATCTCCTCCGTCTCCTTGGATTCTCCGTCTTCCTCTGTCTCGTCCATGCCTGTTTCTTCTTCATAGGGATCTGCCACATCCATGCGTCCCTCGTAATCCGACTCTTCCCCCGTTTCTTCCCCTGACCGTGGCTGTTCGGCATCCTCTAAAACCTGTGGATCACTTTCTAAATCCTCTGGAGCCTGCTGTATACTGCCTTCCCAATCTCCAGGATCTCCAGGTATTGGTTGTATATCTCCAGCCGTCTGTGTCTCTATTCCCAGCGCGTCCTTGAACATATCCACAGGACCACAGGCCGTCAGACCAGCGCACACCGAGGCGGAGATTCCCACCACTGCCACTGCTTTGCCCAGCCCCTGCCGAACAGCCAGTTCCCGCTCAAGATAACGCAGCTCCGATTCACATTTCGGGCAGGTCCCCCTGCAATCACCCTGATGCGTGCATTGGGACACCACATATGGGATATCGTTCTCCTCGGCGATCTGTCTGCGAATTTCTTTTAATGCCTTGCATTTCTCTTTTCCTTTCATAAATTACCTCCCATTTAAGTTCCGCATATTCCCTCCCGCCCCCGATACCTGGCAGAGCAATTTCTGACCGCAAGCGCTCAGAAATTCTCTGGGGAGCGTTCGGAAATATGCTGTTATTACGTTCCGCATATTCCCTCCCGGATCCAATTACCGACAGAGCTTATGTCTCTCTCTAAATTAAGTGTCAGAAATTTTTGGCAAATCGTTACAAAAAGAAACCAAATTTCTTATATTTTTCTAAACTTATTGCAATATCCACACTTCTTATCGTATAATGAAACCATGAAAAAGACAAGGAGAATATTATTCACTATTTTAATTGTGTTGGGCATAGGCTGTGTGGCTGCGGCGGGCGGAATTCTGTTGTACCGTTACCTGAGAGACAAGCAGTCCCAGGAAACGCTGGAGGCTCTTCGCTCCTCTGCGGAGAGCTACTCCCAGACAGAGACACCTTTTTCTGAGGACCCGGAGGATACCACCCCCACCCCACAGCCGGCACGGTCCACGCCCGAGCCCTCCGCCACTCCCGCTCCTACCCCTGAGCCTGTGGAAAATCCCTATCAGGACAGTTTCCTGGCCAATGAGGATATGGCCGCCTGGCTGGTGGTGCCAGATACGCGGATCGATTATCCCGTCATGTGGACGCCCCGGGATGAGAATTATTATCTCCGCCGGGGATTTGACGGCGGCAGCGACCAGAACGGGTGTCTGATTTTGGATACGGACAGCTGTGTAGATCCCATGACCACCAATCTGATCATTCATGGCCACAATATGAAATCCGGAGCCATGTTTGGAGAATTGGACAAGTATAAGGAAGAGTCCTATTTTGAGGAGCACAGAGAGATGCTGCTCTACACCGAGAAGGGGGTTCACACCTATGAGGTGATTGCGGTTTTTCCCTCCCAGGTGTATCTGAAAACAGATCAGGTCTTTAAGTTTTATCAGTTCTTCCAGGCGGATACGCAGGAGGAATTTGACGACTTCTATAACAACATTATGGCTTTGTCTCTGTATGATACCGGGGTTACAGCAGAGTTTGGAGATCGTTTTTTGACCCTGTCCACCTGTTCTTACCATGTGGACCATGGCCGCTTTGTGGTGGTGGCGCGGGAAACGGACTGCGAAGACATTTATGCTCCTTTTCGATGACACTTACAGCTATGGTACCTGATTTTGCACATATGTGCAAGTTCAACAATATGGATTTACCCATCAAACTTTAGGAGGTTACAAACATGAAGAAACTCAAAACTTTTGTTTCACTGCTGGCAGCCGCCGCTCTGTTGTTTCTGACGCCCGGCGTTGGAAAGCTGCAGGTATCTGCGGACGGCCCTGTCACCTACTCCCTGAAATATGTGGAGGCGAATAACGAATGGCGTTTCCATATAGGACCCTGGGACGACAATAATTCCGGACACAGGGAACTGTACTACATGAAAGAGGCTATCAAGGACGGTGACATTATAGTGGTTGAGGGCGGAGACCAATCACTGCGGCTGGATTTGGATGTGAGTCTGAGCAACATTACTTTCAATCACGCCCACACTGCCGCCATCAATGTAAAGAGCGTTGATAATGTGTATGTGCTGCGGGACAGCGTAGGTTCCGTCACAGGCGATGTGACTAACGCCTATGTGTATGACAATGCTGTGGCCAACTTCAACAGCAATGTGACCAATCTCTACATCACCAAGGAGCGTTCCGGAGAGCAGACCATCGCCGTGGTTGGTACCGTCGCGTATGCATGGACCGGAGATGCGGAAAAGACATATAATGAGTTCTACAATTTCCAGGCCAACTCCTTCCGGCAGGATAAAGGTATTTTAAAGACCGACCCCAGCAAATATAGCACTCTGCCTGTGGCTGTGACGCCAGTGGTGCCTGTCGTACCCGAGGTTCCTGTGGTTCCGGTTGTTCCCACGGACCCGACTCTGGTTCCTGCACTTCCCGTGGACCCGTCTCTGGTTCCTGCCGCCCCTGTGGCTCCGGTGGCTCCTGTAGTTCCCGCCGCAGGTGAATATGATGATGTGCCCAAGACCGGAGAGCCTTTGTCTTTGCCCGCTCTGCTGCTCTTAAGCGCAGGCCTGTGTTTTGGCGGCGCATATCTGATAAAGAAAAGTCAGGATACGGCACGGTTCAATAATAAATAACAGGTATTTGAAAGGACCAGACCCCCACGAGGTCTGGTCCTTTTTGTTACTGCGCCAAGTCGGACAGGGGTTTAAATGTATACCCCATCTCCTCCCATTTTGTCAGCAGTTCATCCATGATCTCCCCATTGGTCTGGGAAGTACTATGTAAGAGTACGATTGCCCCGGGATGTATACGGGACAGCAATTTGTCAAACGCCTCCTCGTGGGTGGGCTGCTTATCCTGATACCAGTCCACATAGGCAAGACTCCAGAAAAAGGTGGTATAGCCCATCTCCTGCGCCATCTTCAGATTCTCCGTACTGTACTTGCCCTGGGGCGGCCTGTAGAAAGCGGTCATCTCCTGCCCGGTGATCTCCTGATACAGCGCAGCGGTGTCATTCATCTCCCTGGCAAAAGTTTCCCTGTCAGAAATGGCGGACATATCCGGGTGATGGTAAGTATGGTTGCCCACCGTGTGCCCCTCCTCCACCATCCGTCTGACCAGCTCCGGCGCGGATTCCAGATAATGTCCCACCACAAAAAAGGTAGCCGGGGCATTGTGCTTTTTCAGCGCGTCCAGAATAGGTTCGGTGTTCCCATTCTCGTACCCTGCGTCAAAGGTCAGGTAGATCACCTTATCCTGGGCATTTCCCACATAATAAGCATTGTATTTTGCCAGCTCCGCCGCGGATACATTTCCACTGGGCTGGCTGCCCTCCTGTCCAAATCCCAGCCCCCAGTTCTCCGGGGCATTGACTGTGGCAGAGGTTTCCAGCGTACCCTGGGTGGCGGCTCCCACCGCTCTTCCCAGCAGAAACATGGCCAGCAGAAACACCACTGTCAGCGCTATCCTGGGATAATCAAATTTCTTCCAGTCCACGCTCCTTAAGTCAAAATTTTTGATTCGCTCCAGCATCATGACTCCTGATACTTTTTGTAGCTAATATATGTAGGGTAACGAGAAAAAATGCGCTCTCACCGGCTACTCCAGCATCATCTTGATGATCTCCTTGTCTGTCTGGTGCATGCCAACCTTGCCGATATAGCCTACACAGCTAATGGTCTCTCCGGCGTCCTCTTTCAGAATCCCGGTGTACGCCTCGTACTCCTTGTTCTCCATGGCCAGATAATGGGCCATCATAGACGCGTCCAGGCTGGACGCGATTTTGGCAGCGCAGGAAATCTTGGCGCCATCACAGATAATACCGGGAATGTTTGCCAGGGTATTGTCAATGGTAGCCTTGATCTGGGAGAGTGTTCCTCCCGCCATGTAGGTAATTGCAGCGGCCGATGCGCAGGACGCAGAGACGGCTCCACAGAAAGCCGATAGCTTACCAATAAACTCTTTCTGGTATATGGTGAGCAGGCTGGAAAAAACCAGGGAGCGATACAGCTTTTCCGAGGGGATATTTTTCTCTCTGGCATATACAATCACCGGTACCGAGGAGGCGATGCCCTGATTGCCGCTGCCAGAGTTGATGATGACCGGCATATCGCAGCCGCCCATGCGGGCCTCAGATGCTGCCGCCGCAAATGCTTTCATACGGGTGACCACTCCATCCGCGTAGCACCCCCGTATCACACGGCCAATTCCAATGCCATAATCGCCGGAAATTCCCTCATATGCTATGTCCATGTTATAGCGTATCTGGCGCTCATAGATATCTCTGACCAGCGCCAGGTCCACCTCGTCCGCAAAGCTCTTGATGTTCTCCAGGGTAAGCCTGGAGCGGTCGGTGGAATAGCCCTTGTCCGCCAGGTCTCTGGCCTTTTCAAAAACCGTCTCGCCATCCCGGATAATAGACACCACATTGGTGTGGGTGTGCCTTACCTCCACCTCCACCGTATGTTCCGCGGCAGACAGGCCAATAATAAAGTGAAGCGGTATCTCAGAATCCAGAAACTCCACTTGACAGCACTTTTTTTCCAACAGTTCTCTGGCGCGCGCCCTCTCCTTATCTCCGACCTTTTCCAGTACCTCCATACCGACAGCGGCGTCTCCCGCCAATCCGCCCAGAATACATGCCGCCTCAATGCCTGTCAGTCCTCCGGAGTTGGGAATGGTGACACAGCGCACATTCTTAATCATATTTCCTGAGCATTTGGCAATAATCCGCTGGGGCTCGCAGCCGAGAACCTCCCGTCCCCTGGCCGCAGCATAAGCCAATGCAATCGGTTCTGTGCATCCCATGGCGGGAACCAATTCCTCTCTGATAATACTTATAAACTCATCTTGTAATCCTTTTTCCAACATGTCACTCTATTCTCCAATCGCCTACACGATACCGCTGAGTTCCTGATACAACCTCTTGGCATAGCTGTCGGTCATGCCGCAGATGGAGTCCGTCACCAGCAACAGACGCAGATACAGCTTTTCCTCCGGAGCTTTTTCCCTGCTGTAAAGTTGATAAATGGCCTTATAGTTATCGGAAATCAGCGTCATCAGTTTACTCTGCACTGCCGTCATGGGCTGCTCGCTGTCATAGGCGATGGCCGCGCCCACAAAGCGCTCCAGCAAGAAATTCAGAATGGTCTCCGCCGCAATCTCCAGCTTGTAGATCGGCTCCGAAGTAAAGGCGTAGCGGTAGGCGATGTCTCCCAGGGCATCCGCCATCCCGGCATAGTCTCCCCCCGCCAGCAGCTCCCATCTGTAATTCCCCGACATAATCTCCCTGTAATTTCCCGCAAAATTATCCGTGGCACAGGCCAGCAGTTTTCCCTGTACGTTGACAATCCAGTTTTTCACCGCGTATTCCTCCGGATTGGAAACCCTGCGTTCCTTCCCCTTCTTATACCGCTCTTCCAGGCTCTTTACCAATTCGTCGTATTTCTGCCCTGCACTATGTCTTTCCCCATAGGAGTACAGTTCCTGCACCAACTGCTGATAAGTGACACATCCCTTTTTGAAGGCGTCCTCCACATCAGCAGTCCTGTACGCGATATCGTCCGCCGCCTCCAGCACAAAAGCCAGCGGGTGCCTGCGTCCTCCGGTACCAAGAGTATGTTGAATCTGTTCAAACAGCTCCTGTTCCGCATAATAGTATCCCATCTTTTTCGTGCGGATATCTCCGCTGTCTCTGTCTATCTCAAGGGAAGATACCGGGTACTTGATAATCGTCCCAAGCAGCGCCTGGGTCAGATTCATACCATGCTCGTCCACCAGATAATGCAGCTTGGTGACCAGCCGCAGCGCCTGAGTGTTGCCCTCAAACTCATAGAAGTCCGACTGCATCTGTCGTGTAAGCAGCTCTGTCAGCGGCTTGCCCTGCAGCTTAAGACTTCCCATATTGGCCCTAAACCACTCCCGTATCACTGTCTCCCCAAAATGACCAAAGGGCGGATTGCCGATATCATGCAGCAGGCCCGCGCACTGCAGGATATCGCAGATATATCCCTGATACTCAGGTTTGAACGCTGGGTCCTTTAGCTCCTGCAGTATCTTCTGGGAAATATTCTGTCCCAGCGATTTTCCGAAAGAGGATACCTCCAGGGAATGGGTCAGTCTGGTGCGGATAAAATCACTCTTGTCCAGCGGAAACACCTGGGTCTTGTCCTGCAGCCGCCGAAAGGAGGCGCTTCCGATAATCCGGTGATAATCCTTCTCATATTCTGTTCGCAGATCTCCCGCCCCAGGCCTTGCCTTTACCGGCCGAATCCGCTCCTCACTCAGCAGCCTGCTCCACTCCATACTGACCTCCATATTGCCGCTTTGCGGCATCTCAAATTCCGGGGAGGAATGCCTGCTCCCGGCATTCTTTCCGCGCAGTTATCCTTGCAGCCCTCTGGCTTGCCTGTCCATGTCCTCCACCACAATATCGTATATCTCCCCCAGCCCTGCGCAGTATTCCAGCACCTGCCAGGGCTCGTTGGTGTGAAAATGAATTTTAATCAGCTCATCGTCACCTACGGCCAGCAGGCAGTCTCCCTTGAAATGCTCCGTAATGTAGTCGTTGATAGCGTCCTCGTCCAGATCATGTCCCTCAATCAACAGTTGTGTGTCATAACGAAATTCCAGTGATTCCATAGTTCTCCTCCTAATTTAAGTTCCGCAGTTTCCCTTCAAGCGCACACCTGGTGATGAATATCCGGCCGCCAAAGCATCCTGATATCCATCAGTGCGCTTTCCGGGAATCTGCTGTTTCAGTTTCAAGTTCCGTCTCTCCACTTCAGGACCCTCACAGGGGAGTAATTTTCATCTGCAAAAAACGCATCTGAAAATTCTCCCGGGTCCTTCCGTTCCGAGACTGTTTTCGAGTTCCGTCTCTGAGTCCTGTCTCTCCGCCGCCGTTTGGGGAGTTCTGCAAATTACACTGTCTGAATATCCTCCCCAGCATAAACACGGCAGCCGCGGCCAGCACCATCTCCGCGAAGGGCTGCGCATAGGGAAGACCGTACAGCGGAAACAGCCAATTTAATACAAACAGCGCCGGTATCTCCAGCACAATTTTGCGCATCAGCGCAAAGACCAGCGCATTCTTGCCCTTCCCCAGCGCCTGGAACACCCCCACAGCCAGAAAGTCCATGCCCAGAAATGGCATTGCCAGGCTGAATCCCCGCAGGAATCTGGTGCCGTAGGCAATGATACTTTCGTTCTCCATGAAAGTCCTGGTCAGTCCTGCCGAGAACAGCCAGAACAGCGCCATGACGACAAAGAGCGCAGGCAACATCATTTTCATGGCAAAAGTGATGGCTTTCTTCATCCGAGGGTGGTTGCCGCTGGCGTAGTTGTAGCTGATCAGCGGCATGATACCCTGAGAGAATCCCAGCGCTATCTGCAGCGGCACCATACTTATTTTCTGGGAGATTCCCATGGCAGCCACCGCATCAGCCCCGTACTCCGAGGTGAAATTGTTCAGGATAGTCATACCCGTCACATTCAGCAGATTCTGGATGGAGGCGGGTATACCCACCCCGCAGATTCCCAGCACAATGGCCGGATTCCATCTCAGCATTCGGGGGTTCACACAGACATAGGTAGAGCGGCGCTTTACATACAGCAGCACAAAGAAATAGCCGCAGGCCACACAGTTGGACAAAAAGGTTGCCAGGCCCGCTCCCGCCGCGCCCATATTCAGGCCCCAGGGCATGATGAAGATGGGGTCCAGCACAATGTTGAGAAGGCACCCGCTCATGGTACCGATGCTGGCATGCAGAGACGCCCCCTCAGAACGCACCAGATAGGCAAGCACCACATTCAGGATCGCCGGGACCGCCCCGCAGGACACCGTCCACAACATATAGGCGGACGTGGCGGGCGCGGTCTCCACGTCTGCTCCCAACATGCCCAGCAAGGGATTCTTAAATACCGTACATAGCGCGGCAAATACCGCGCCGCAAAGCAGGGCACAGTAAAAACCCAGTGCGGAACTCCTGCGCACCGTGTCATACTCCTTGCGGCCCAGCGCCCGGCTCATCATACTGGAAGTACCCACGCCAAAGAGATTGTTCACCGCATTGAACGCCAAAAGTACCGGGGCTGCCAGAGTCACGGCCGCATTCTGCAAGGGGTCGTTGAGCATTCCCACAAAATACGTGTCGGCCAGATTATACAGCACCATCACCAGACTGCTCAGAATCGTGGGGATCGCCAGTTTCGCCACCGCTCTGGGAATGGGCATGGATTCAAACAACATATTCCTGTCGGCAGACTGATTTTTCAGATAGATCACCTCCTGTTTACGCCTTATCTCCGCTGCCGGCCCTGCCTTGCACCAGCCACAGTGTAGTAGCATTTGTCACAGAGGGAACTGCGGGCGCCGATGGGCAGCAGCTTACCGCAGTAATTGCAGCGGCGCAGATAAAAGTTCTTGCTCTTTCCCAGCTCCGACAGAATGATATCCTCTGTCTTCAGGCGTTCCTCCACTACCCGCTCCTCGTCCATGATCTTTCCAAAGCGCACTGAAAACTGGTTGTACAGGTCCAACAGCTTGTAATAAGTCTCCGCCCGCTCCAGCCGGGTATCTCCCCGCACCTCGTCAAAGACCGGAAATTTGATGGACACGTCCGCCGTGTAGGTACGGCAGTAATAACGCCACATGGCCATACATTTTTCATTTCCCAGATCCACATCGCAGGAAATCATGTTGTAGACTTCCCGCTTGTCATCAAATCCAGCGATGCTGTCCCGAATATTGTACAGATTTTTGTACTTGATCAGCATTTCTTTAATATCCATTTTCCGGTACACATCCAGATTCGGCTTGATGCCATACCAGGAAGTCAATATCTGGTCTATGGGCTGGTCTATGTCCAGCAGCACCTGGGGAAAACCGATAATCGCGTACTCTATCGTATGTTTCATAGGATACACCCGCTTGATATGCTCCAGCCCCGCCTCAGTGGTAGCCGTCACATAGCCCACATCATACATACCCCTGCGCCCTGCCCTGCCCGCAATCTGACGCACCTCAAACTCGTTTAAGGGGCGTCTCTCCTTGCCGTCAAATTTCATGTGTTCCATAAAAACAATACGGCGGATGGGCAGATTGACTCCCAGACCTATGGCGTCCGTAGCCACCACCACGTCATTTTCTCCCTTTAAAAACATTTCAAACTGCTTTTTTCGTATCTGAGGCGGCAGATTGCCGTAGATTACGCTGGCCTTCACTCCCTGCATTTCCAGTCTGGCCGTCACGTCCAACACCATTTTCTTGGAAAACAGAATCAGTGCATCTCCCTTAGTCAGATCATGGTCGATATCAAAAGGCTTGTCCTCAAAGACCAGATCCGTGTTCCGCTCATGGCGCACAATATCATATTTGGCGTGACAGCGTTTCAGTATCCGGCGGATGATATTCTCGGCCTCTGGAGCCATGCAGATATGGACCTCCTTGGCCTTGATACCCATGACAAGCCTTGACCATGCATGCCCCCGGAAGGGATCGCTGATCATCTGCGCCTCGTCTATGACGGCCACGTCATACTCCGTGTCCAGATCTACCATCTCCGCCGTACAGGCTGTCACACGACTATCCTCCGCGATATGCTGCTCCTCCCCGGTGATCATGGAGCAGGGAACCTCCGCCGCCTGCAGCTTATCGTATATCTCCAGAGCCAGCAGGCGCAGAGGCCCCGCGTACACGCCGCACTTGGCCTTTTTCAGTCTCTCCACGGACTCATAGGTCTTGCCGCTGTTGGTGCCGCCGATATGCAGGATAAAGCGTCTCTCCATGGCCAGAGCCTGGGTGTACTCCACCTCCGCATCCGTCTGCACCATACCCAGTATGGCCTTGCGCAGCTCTTTCTCAGACGCTTTCAGATATTTGTTGTACAACTCACTGATACCTGAGGCCACCAGATTGATCTCTGTGTGATCCAGCAAATACTGGGCAAACCGCTCGCTGTGGGCGCAGCTATCAATATAGGTCAGGTCCATGGAAATAATCTGCCTCTGGGTCTTCTCCATATTCCGCTGCTGAGTCATATTGCTGCGGCTCTGATAGAACTGGGACAGCGCCGCGCACTGCCGCTTGGGACTGGCCGTCAGCGCCTTGCCGTTGTCCAGCCGGGCCTCTATTGTGACCCGCATCTCCCTGGCTCTGTTGCCCGCGCTGCGCATGTCCTTAATTTTGTTCTCATGAAAACTCAGGAAATCGGCGTCATACCGTCTCCTGAGTTTATCTTTAACACTCGGTGAAATACTCATACATTTCCTCTAATCATTCTCTGATGTTCCTACTACAGCCAGCGCTCCAGCACATCCATCAGTTGACCTAAGTCAATGGGTTTGGCCATATGCTCATTCATTCCGGAAGATTTTGCCGCCTGAATGTCCTCCGCAAAGGCATTGGCCGTCATGGCCACGATGGGAATATACCTGGCGTCCTTGCGTTTCAGCGACCGAATGGCGCAGGTGGCCTCGTAACCGTTCATCACCGGCATCTGCACATCCATAATCACCATGTTGTAATATCCCGGGTCTGCCCCGGCAAACATGTCTACAGCAATGCTGCCGTTCTCCGCAGACTCCACCTCCAGGCCCACCATCTCCAATATCTCGGTGGCAATCTCCCGGTTCAGTTCATTATCCTCCACCAGCAGCACTCTCTTTCCTGTGAAATCATGCTCCAGTGTATCTTCCAGCTCTCTGCCTTGCTGCTCCGGCTCCTGGGGCTGCTGTTCTTCCACCAGCCCTCTTAAAACCGTTGCCAACCGGCTCTTAAATAACGGTTTGGTGATAAAGGCATCCACGCCCGCCGCCCTGGCCTCCATCTCGCACTGCGACCAATCATAGCCTGACAGGATGATAATAGGCACCTCCGGCCCCACTCTGCGCCGTATCTCCTTGGCCGTCTCTATCCCGTCCATTCCCGGCATCTTCCAGTCCAGAATCACGGCAAAATATTGCTCCTGCCGTTCATGTGCCCTGTCCACACAGATCACGGCCTCCTCGCCGGAAAGCACACCTTCACTGTGCAGTCCCAGTTCGTCCAGCATCAGACAGGTACTCCTGCAGGCGATCTCATCGTCATCCGCCACCAGCACAGGCAGCTTGATCAGCTCTGCCAGGGATACCGCATCCTCCTCCTGATATTTCAGCAATATCTGCACCGTAAAGCGGGACCCTTTCTCCAGCTCGCTTTCCACCTGGATATCGCCGCCCATCATATGGATGATATTGCGGGCCACAGGCATGCCCAGCCCCGTGCCCTGCACCTTGCTGGTGCGCACATCCTCCGCGCGCTCAAAAGGCTCGAAGAGGTGCTTTAAAAATTCCTGAGACATGCCGATTCCATTGTCCACAAATACGAACTCATAGCAGCCGGTCTTGACCTGTCCGGAAGGTTTCTCCGTAAGCTCAATGCGGATTTTTCCTCCTGACGGCGTGTATTTTACAGAATTGCTGACAATGTTCATAAATGCCTGCTGAATCCGCATGCTGTCCCCAATGACATTCTCATGCTTTAAGTCATGGATGCACACCTCCAGCTCGTGCTGTTTCTCCTCAATCATCGGCCGCACCATATTCAGCAGATTATCCATCAGGCTGGATAAATTGAACTCCTCCTCATTCAGGGACAGGGTTCCCGACTCAATCTTGCTCATATCCAGCACTTCATTGATAAGGGCCAAAAGATGTCTGCTGGCAGAAGTGATCTTTCCCAGGCACTCCGCCATTTTTTCCGGGTCCTGCAGATGGGTGCCCGCGATGGCGGTCATACCGATGATGGCATTCATCGGCGTGCGGATATCATGAGACATTCGGGACAGGAAATCAGTCTTGGCGCTGCTGGCCCGGTTTGCGGCCTCGTAGGCATCCAAAAGAGCCTTGCGTGTCTCCCTCTCCTTTTTTCTCTGGTCCGTAATATCTTTCAGATTGTTCATCGCCACAATGTCGCCGCTGATACTGTCACAAATCAGCAGAATCGTATGGCGCAGAATCACAGAGGAGGCCCCGTCTATTTCGGTCTCATATTCCAGCACCAGCTCTGTCTCCCCCCGCTCATATGCCTCCCTCAGGTACTGCATATTGATACAGCGATCATAGTTTTCCCTGTCTTCCGGTGATACTTTCTGTTCTCCCCATCGGCTAAAAAAGGCATCTGCGTTACAGGGGGCGTGCATCCCCACCAGAGGCAGGATCGCGGTGTTTTGCTCCCCTGTAATCTTATAAAAATCGTCCTCAATAATATTGCGGCTGACGTTCACATTGAATACAAAAAGGGCCTCGGAGATAATGGCCTGCCGGTATTGCTCCTCCTCGCTCAGAGATTTGCGCAGACTGGCGTTGTCGGTGAGCAGCACATCGGACAGATTCTTCTCCTGGGCGTTCTCCTGAGCCATATTTTTCACATACCACATAACCACGGGATGCTCCGGGGTGTATCCCTCCATAGGAATTACCTCCGACCGGACCCATATACTTTTTTCCTGCACCAGCCTGCGATAGGTAAAGGAAAGCGGCTCCCCGGAGGCCTGAAGTACGGCGCGCAGATTCTCCGGTGACAACACATTGCGAACCTTATCCTGAAACTCTTCCTCTACATGATTTTTCACACAGTGTTCCAGCACCTTGCGATAATCACCCTGAAACTGTTCCTCCTCCTGCTGTTCTATGCCCTCCAGTTTCAGAGTCTCAATGCGGTTGCAGCCCAGGTCTATGGCGCTGATTCGGTAATAAGTGTCCTTCATCAGGCTGAAGGCCTCCTGGCTCAGCCACTGCCTGCGGTAGTCCTCGTCGATCAGCCGCAGGGAACACACCCAGATTTTCTTGCCGTCGCCAGTGACAGAAAGTGTGCGCACCTCATTGACCCATACCGGATTGCCGTCCCGATTGAGCATGCGGTACTCTCTCACGTCTTTCCCCTCCCGCCGGGATTCGGCCAGGAATATGGAGCGGTCCTCTTCATAGACCGCATTCAGAAAGCAGCCGCCCGTGCGCTCCATAAATTCCTCAAAGGACAGGCCCAGATTGTTCAGGGCAAAGTGGCTGATAAAGTATACCGGATATCCCTCTTCAAAGAAACCGCCCACCACACCCACAGCCAGATTGCTGCGCAGCATCTCCACGATTTTTTCCTGATTTTCTCCAAGCTCTCTGCTGTTATCCCGGGTAAAATATATCTCTTCCTGATAAAAAAAACGTTCTTCCATACACACAACCCCGCATTACCTCTGATACCATTTTCTCACGATCTCTTCCGCCTGTTTCCGGTAGATGTTAAAGCCCGTATCCCGCTGGGCCTCCTCCTGAGTATGGTATATGTGAGTTCCCCAGTCCCACCAAAATACGCCCTCAAACCATTCCTGTCCGCTCATAACAGACAGGCAGGATTCATAGAACCTGGCCTGTTCCTCCTGGCTGACCGGAAACTCCTTGTGTACGAAATCCCAGGGCATCCGGGCACAGCCCAGTGCGCTCCGGCATCCGATTTCCATAAAGATCATCTTTTTTCCCAGGCGCTGGCTCACGGCTGCAAGATTTCCGGCTATCCGCCGCCAGTTCTCCTGCATCTCCTCCAGGCTCCCGCCGGGCGCGCTCTCCACTGGATAGTAGGCGGAGGTGCCGATATAATCAAGGGCGTCGTACCACTTTGCCGCCTCCTCCTTACCGTGGTTGGTGTTGTACACCAGCGGTCCATCATAAACCGCCCTTACCATAGCTATGGTCCGGCGCCAATGCTCCTCCTTGCGCTCCGTTCCAAGCATCTCACAGCCCAGACAGAACATTTCGCAACCCGCATATTGGGCCAGCGCCGCATAGTGCGTCAAAAACGCCTGGTAGCTGACAAACCATTTTGACCAGTAAGTGTCCTCCTCCATCATGGTCTGATCGGGAAAGTCAATCTGTGCCCGCCAGATGCCATCGTCAGAGTTGATCATGGGTTTCAGGCACACCTTGACGCCTCTGTCCCGGAAACGCTTAATGGTGGCAAGCAGCTCCAGGTCCGGCACATTCCTGCGATAGTCAAACAGAATTTCCGTGGACGCAAAGCTCTTCTGGTTCACTGGGAACGCCAGACACACCCAGTTCGCACCTGTATCCATCAGCGCATCCTGACTGTACCTGCCCTCCTCACTGTCATACAGCCCCTTGCCTGCATGATATCCATAAGTAAATCCTTTTATATTCATCTCCATACTCCTTCGCCCGTTTCAGCGAACATATCCGTACTTAACTTTTATATGTTTCCGCAGAAAAATCAACGGTATCGTTCACAGGGAAAACGCCTCTTTGATGCTGTCATAGTGCAAAAAAATCCCCTGCTCCGCCAGCTCCCTGATTTCCTGAGCCGTGGCCAGCCGGTATCCGTCCGTCTCCGCCTGCTGGAGCCGCAGCTCGTCCTCGGAGAAGTCTCCCACAAAGCGGTACACGTCCACAAAGTAATTGTCGCCCTCATCGGGATTTTCCCGGTGGTAAGTAAACAGATAGCCGCCGTCCCAGTCCGTCACATCCAGTCCGGTTTCCTCCCGGACCTCCCGGCGCACTGCATCCAGGGATTCCTCCCCCGCCATGGCTGCGCCGCCGGACACCTCCCACCAGCCCGGCGCCCAGGCCTTGGTCCGCACCCGCTTTGTAATCAGAAATCGTCCGTCCCGCCGGGCCACCACGCCCAGCACTGTCAGATGGTACTCTCCCTGCGCCAGGTGAAAGTCATTGCGCCGCATGGTACGGCCAGTCCGTTTTTTATCCGCGTCATAGATATCCCAAAGTTCCATACTTACCTCTTCTCCGGTTCAAAAGCCCATAGGAACAGTATACCAGAAAGTATATAGGACTGGCAAGTTTTTCTTGCCAGTCCTATAAGCCCATAAGCTGATACTGCCACTATCGGACATGAAAGGATATCTCATGCTCCTCCAGCGGGATTTTGTGGCACTCTATGGCGTCAATCCGAATATAGTCACTTTGGTTAATCATCACCAGCATCCGGTTGATGGCCTCCTCTGTGCCCTGGACCTCCATCTCCACGGAGCCGTCCCACTCGTTCTTCACCCAGCCAGTGATGCACATGCCGCTGGCCGCATGCTTTGCCCGATAGCGGAATCCCACCCCTTGAACGATCCCGGTAAAGCGATAATGCTTTCTGACCATGCCGCGCCTCCTGTTTTGTATTTTGTGGTTCCGTATTCCTCCCTTTAAGACAATCTTTTTTCGATTGTCGGCATGATATTCAGCAAACTTTGATAACTGTCCACATCGTGATATACCACATTTTCCGTGGAAATCTCGTTAAACAGTTTTCTGGCGCAGGAGATTTTAGCTTTCTCAATTGGACGCAGTTCCAGAGTCTCCAGCGTTCCCTTCGTCTCCGCTATGAAGAAAATATGTTTAACTGTTCCCTGATGAAACGCAATCGCCCAATCTGGACTGTAATTCCCTACAGGAGTAGGTATGGAAAATCCCCTGGGTAGTTTTGCATACACGCAAACCTCTTCCGCGCTGTCCAAATCCTCCGCAAATACCCTCTCCTTGCTCTTTTCAGCAGTGCCATCTGTAAATACATAATCCTGAATATGTTTCTCTGCCCTATAGGCTCTGTCAATCGACGCGTGTTTCTCAGCAGTGAAAATACTGCTCTCATAGGAACCTTCCAATTGGTCATAAGAAATATGTTCCACAATAATATTGGCCTTTTGTTCTCTTATCAGACGAATAACCTTTGTAATAAATTCCTCCGGATTATTTCTATACATGTCAAATTTAAACTTATGAATGCCCTTTAATATTGCCGCGACTGTTCTTCTGGTCAGCACTGTTCCCTCTGCCACCTTACCCACCAGATCATACTTAACCTGGCTTGTCTCATAATGTTTCAATGTGGTGGTTCTGGATTTTGCCGCCTTAAAGGAATCTCCCGTCTTTACCTCTTCCGCCGTCATCCTGTCTCTTTGTTCAGAAGAAGATGTGGTATATTGCAGTTCTGAAACAAATAACTCGTTATCTATGGCTGCTATTGACTTATCAATCAGCTCCCGACTGTCAAAGGACACTGTATAAGCATACTTATGGTTGATGTAACCCCAAAGTATCTGAAACTCCTTTTTGTAAAAATTCTCATTCAAGTCGTTGCTTGGAACTTTAGTCTCATTGCCATTACCAATCATGTCTTTCAGCGCTTTCTCATTAAAGACACTCTGAATCAGCTTATGTATTCCGTCCGTATAGGCAAGAAGTCTTTCCGGCAACGCCGCCAGCTGATTATTTTCCAGGTCAATATGATACTGTTCTGTGATCTGGTCTTCCCCATCATCCGAAAGATAATTGTTTTTAACCAAGTACTGATAGATCAAAGCAGCGTGCTGACTTGTCAGTTTGATTGGCACGGATTCCATAAACACTGTTTTGTCAATAAAATAGTCCATGGAGGCGCGCCGAGGTCTTTCATGCAATGCATTTACAATTTGTTTTTGCAGCTCTGCGACAAAATTCTGATAGCTTTCACTGGCTATTACGGTCAAACGGTTCACCTTATGAACCAAATTTGTGCCCAGGCTCTGCTCATCCATGCGAAACCCTTCCTGATTCACGCAAAGTCGCAGTCCCCGCCCCACCTCCTGCCTTTTCATCGTAGTGCTGTCACTGTGCTTAAGCGTACAGATTTGGAAGACATTGGGATTATCCCACCCTTCTCGCAAAGCAGAATGCGAAAATATAAATCTGGTAGGTTCCTCAAAGCTTAACAAACGTTCCTTGTTCTTTAGAATCAAATCATACGCGGAAATATCGTCCGAGAAATCCGAGCCTCTTTTGATGTTACTGTCTATAACATGCCCTTTTTTGTCAATGCTAAAGTATCCCTTGTGGGTATTTTCTGCCTCGATTCCCTGTAAATATTGCTGGTAGGGAGTATCCAGCAAAGTTATATAATCGTTGACTACCTCACGGTATTCCTGTTCAAACATGATACCATATTCGCCAGGCAGTTCTTCCCCCTCTTCGCCGTACTGACGGTATTTTGCCACTTCGTCAATAAAAAAGAGAGATAAGGTTTTTATTCCCCGGTCAAAAAGTTCCTCCTCTTTTTCCAGATGGGATTTTATCGTTTCCCTGATTTGAATTCTTCTCATGTCTTTTTCAGACACATCTCCCACCACATCTCCCTTATGGATAACCTCACCATTGGTAAATGTGACCGTACCGGAAACGGGATCTATTTCCGAAATACGATACCCTCTGTACTGCTCCATTTTCTTGGAAAGCTCATATAGGTTATCGTCCACGGACAAAGTTTTGAACTCTCTGTTAATGGAGTTGTTATAGGAAATCTCAAACTCCATTCTTGCCCGCGGTGGGTTCTTGGGGGAGAGAATGATCTCATCCAGATACAGATACCTGTCTGTCCCGCGAAAGTTCTTAACCTGAAACCCTTTCACCTCAATTTTTTTCACTAAACGCTGATTATACGCATCTACTGCGTCCAATGCATACACTAAATTGTGATGATCTTTGTGTGTAGCGGAAAAATTAATACAGAATAGGGGATCAAAGTTCCTAAGAGCCTTTTGCGTTGCCTCTCCTCCCATCTTCTGAGGCTCGTCCAGAATGATTATGGGATGATTTGCCCTGATTACGTCGATGGGCCTTCTGCTGCCGAATTCATCTCTCTTGTCGTAAATAATGCGGGCCTCCTTACTCCTGCCCCCCTCTTTCATGGAAGTATTAAATGCCTGCATATTAATAATCATAACATTGATTCCCGCATTGCTTGAGAAAGAATCCAACTGATTCAGATTGCCGCTGTTATATACGAAAAATCTGATTTTCTTTCCATACTGCTCCATAAAATGATCCTGCGTAATCTCAAAGGACTTCTTCACGCCTTCCCGGATCGCAATGGAGGGAACCACTACGATAAACTTTGACCAGCCATAATGCCTGTGCAACTCGTACATCGTTTTGATATATACATATGTTTTTCCCGTGCCGGTCTCCATCTCCACATCAAGGGAACACTCCCCCAGATTATGCACTAAAGAGTCAGAAAGCATCAGATTATTATTTTGCTGCACCTCCCTGACATTGGCGAGCAGAACCTCCTGTGTCAAGGCAATGGACCTGTTCATAAATCCTGTCTCGTCAAAATCATCTGTCAGATTCAGTTCCGTCTGACCGTCACGATCCGTAAAAGACAATTGGGAATACTGTTTCATATCGCGTATGTTGCCTATGTCACGCCTGTAATTAACAGTACTTTGATATGGCTGTCCGCGAAATACATTGACAACACTGTCCACCGCATCTGTCTGATACTGTTGTATTTTGAAATTGAATTTCATCCGGCTGGTTTCCTTTCTGCGAAATATGAACTGTTTTCATATCGCTGCAGCGTTTGGGGCATTGTCCTCTTTTCGGTGCTTTTTCGGCACTTTGGGGATAAGTATGAAAATCAAAGATTTTCATATACGGATTTGTGCAGTATCACAAGCACAGCTTGCTGGCTTTATACTCGTGCAAGCACGGGACTCGACCCATTGCTCACGGGAATAAAACAGCGGGGAAAATGTATCAGCTTATTTCTTCAGAGTTCTTGCTCTTATCCTCTAAATCAATGTCTACCTGAATACCTAACAGCTTTCTTTCAGGGGCATCATCCTTTAACTCGAGGATAATGTTATTTGTTATGTTCTGCTCATACTCATCCGGAGTCATCAGCGTCTGAATGGAAAGCAAAGCGTCCTCATTGATAGAGCAAATATATTGAAAGTCATTTTTCCGGCAGGTTTCATTTACAATGCGGAACAGCATTTCACGCTGTCTGGGATCCATGTTGGCAAACAGGCGGCTGTCATGAAATAAAAATCGCATATTGCTTTTCCGGCAGAGCAATAAAAGCAGATCAAAGCAAAACATGCGTACCTCATTTACACCGTCAGACGAATCATCCTCAATACGAGCCTCCAAAGTATACCGGAGCATATTTTCACCGGAATTATTCCGGATAACCAGACCGCTTATTTTTTTGGGGTAAAATTTTTTGGCATAATATCCGTATTTCTCCCTTAAACCGGACAGATACTGAACTTCCTGTGTAAGGTATTTATTGGTTTCCCTATCTTCTTCTATTAATAATGCTTTGATTTCCAGTTCTGTATCCTGATATGTTTTCAGGATCTTTTGGTATTCCTGTATCCGATTTAATTCATTTTGCAGGGTGGAAAGCTGTTTGGTTAATGCGGTATACTCTTCCAGCGCGCCATGGGAATTTAAATAATTGAGCAATTCATCCATGTGCTGTCCCAAGTCCCGAATCTGTTCATCAATACTTTTTAATTCCGCTTTTTGTTTATTCAGTTCTTTTCGCAGGCGAGTGTTGCGGGAAACTATCAAATCGTTATGGAATTTCAATACATCATTAATACTCTTTTTTACCATATCAGGAATTTCCACATTGGCGGCTTCATAAATTTTTAACAGCTTTTCTTCCTTGACCTCTGTAGTTTCTTTGAAAGCTTCTTCAATGTTCTTAATATAACTGTTCACAAGTACGCGCCTGTTTTCCAGAGCCTTTTTCCGATAGCTTGTGTCATCGGCTTCTTTTTCGAGTTCGTGGTAATTATTTGATACTTTGAAATCCGAAATTTCTTTATCAAGCTCTCTGATCCGATATTCCAGATCTGCCACATCCAATTCCGCATCATGTCTGCCAAGGTAATACTGCCGGAACAGAGGATCATTTTTAATTGCCTTTTCAGTCGTGCCTGCCGCTAACTGCTTATCCCGAAGCTCCCTCTTGCTGATGATTAAATCCGTATCAATCCCCAACAGATAGCAGTTGTTTAAGATTTTACTATATTCCCCCTCCTTGGGGACATAAGAATCAAAGAAAGAATAGCAGGCGCGATACCGCCTGGCAAACCTTGAAAATAAGGTATTCCAGGTCATATACTTGGGCGGATTGGTAAGACCAAAGCATAAATCAAGAAGTCGATTTCTTAACGCCGTCACAGTCAGCAATTCCCCACAGAAATCAATTTTATTTTGGTCATCCGTCTTGCGGGCAGAATAATATTCTCCGCCGTTGACTTCAAATTTAAGCGTAAATTCCCAGCCCGGAAGCTTTTTCTCGAAAGAGTCCATTTTGTTTGCGCCTAAACAAAAGTGTATCAGGTGGAGGGTCAGTGATTTTCCGACACCGTTATATGTATTTCCGTCATTCTCATTATGGGGCGCAACCTGTTTTCCGACAATGATGTTGATGCCATCTTTGAATATTACAGGGTGGAACGTGGGTTGATTAGCCCTTAAACTAAGCAGTTTCATAGCACAGTACCCCCCTTTCATCTTCCTTTATCGCGCCTATCATATACAAGTAGTCAAGAACCATGATAAACTGGTCAAAAGAGAATTTAACGGGATATTTCTTATTTGTATAGGAATCTTTATAATATTCCCATAGTTTGTCCAGGGTGCATGGGGCGCTGAGACGCTGTAATAAGAATGCGCCAAATCCAAAAAAAGATTCGTATAGTGATAGTTGTTTCTTAGGCAGTATCATGTTTTTCCTCCTTCCTGGAAGAATTATTTTGGCTCCTCAAAAATATCACAACTGGAAAAATAATGGGACATCAAAACAAGTACGCTTGTTTGAATCGGCACAGTTCTTTTAGAGCATGCCTGTTCTAAAATATAATAAAAACGGCGGTCGGCGTAATTTTCTTCCGTCTCGGCAATCCGGGCTTTTGCCTGGTCATACAGTGCATGAAATTTTTTCTGTAATATTTCATTTATTCCGGGATTCCCGTTAAAATATTGCGTTAACTGCCCTTCCTGATAGCTCCCCGTTACCAAATGATTGCTTACAACAGAGCTTAATCCATTAAAGACGATCTTGCTGTCAAAGTCAGGTACCACTAAATTATCAAAATAATTTTCGGGCAGTTCCATACTCAACAGATATGTAACTGTTTCATGTAATGCTTCGTATTCGACAACCGGCATGATTTCATCAGGAATAATGCCTAAAATATCCTGTTTTGAGGAATCATCCAGCGCGTCAAAGACTCTCTCCAGATCTTTGGCCGTAAAAGTATCGATTTTCACTGCTGAATACTCCGGCGTGTTATCTAATGCAATACTCATTTCTATGACAGGAGCGGGAAGTCCGTCATATTTGTCATTAACCACAAAGAAGAAATTTCTGATAGGGCAGAGGTCATTCCAGTTGCGATATAGTTCCTCAAAGTCTTCTTTTATCTTTATAACGCCTCTATTTATGGTAGAGGATTTTGAAAGTTCCTCCGGCGCATAAACCTGATAGTAAGTGCCTGTGGTTCGGTCAAAGCCATCGTTTTTCCTGTCTCCAATGTTTCCATAAGCTTTAACAGCCTGAAATTGGCTGTTTGCCTTGGTCATAACAGAAACAAAAAAATCTTCAAATTGCTGCCCTTTGTATTGAAATATACGATTTTTGAAAATTATTTTTGCAATGTATTGTTCTTCTTGATTCATCTATATGTTCCTTATCTCCGGTTTGAGTACACTTCATTATGGTATGAAACGTTAATTAACATTATATATGGAATTTTATCATTTAATATTTTTGCAGGATGCTGCGAGATGAAATTACATAGACCGTTCACATGGCTGCACAGTGAAGGGTTTCTTCTTTTCTTCACTAATTATACATAAACCCGCTCTCATTTACAATAAAATCCGTATAAAATTTTTTCGCCTTTTTCGGCACTTTTTCTTTTATAACACTTTCCTTATGGTTTCCGGGCTATAAGACACAAAAATTTGTTCAAAGTTAGTGGCGACACTGTCATCCGCCATGCAGCTATCCCGAAAAACGGCATAATAAGGCTTTCTCTCGGCCACCGCTTTAACCACTTCGTCTGTAATCGTGTCATCAAAGCAGGCAATCAAAAATCCATCCGCTACATCAAACACCTTTTTGCCCGCAATCTCTGTTTCTTTGATTTTACTTGACAAGAGTACTCCCAGATCAAGCATAACCTGAAACAGCAGGTCTTCCGGGGTGCGATCCGGCTTGATATTATCAGTGTATAGATCAAATAGCGTCTGCTGCGTTTCAGATGGAGTGTAGTATACTTCTTTCATATTGGTCGAATCCAATTTTAAGACTCGAAACCCTGTATCCAGACCTTTGGCGTCAGGATTTTCTTCCAGAATCTTCTTTCCTGCGCGACGGATGCGCTCTTTCCCGATTTCGCAGATGTTGTGGTAGCCCGCTTGGTAGGCTTCGGAATTATTATCGATCTCTTCGGGTAATTGTACCATAATAAATTTCCGGCTGCCGCCGTCCTCTGAGTTTAATTTCATTACTGCGTGAGCGGTAGTAGCAGAACCAGAAAAGAAGTCCAGAATTAGGGCATCTTCACTTGCTCCTATCTGTATAATCTGTTTTAACAATCTAGTAGGTTTCGGTGAATCAAATGGTGGTCTTTCAAATAACTCTTTAATTTCTTTGCGAGCCTCATCATTGTGGCCACATTCTTCATAACCCCAATAAGTTGTTGGAACCACTCCGTCTTGTACTTCACTAAGATATCTTTTTAATTGCGGGGCACCCATCCCATCTTGACCAAAATAAACCCTATTTTCCTCAATCCATTTTTCCATTGTTATCGAATTAGTAATCCAGCAACGCCCGCTTGGAGGATTATATATTTTGCCTGTGTTCGGATTCCTTATGGGATAATCATAACTTGCCGAATACGTCCTTACCGATAAGTTGTCAGAGCGCCACTTTCCTTTACCATCATTACTATCATATTTATAAAGATGATTTTGCTTGTCTGTTCTGGGAAGTAAATTCCTTACAAAATTACCAGATTTTGTATAGATAATAATATAATCAATAACATTTGAGAACTTTTTTGCATCATTTGCAGATGCATAATTTCTATGCCAACTAACACATGCAAAAAAATTTTTTTCGCCAAAAATTTCATCTGCCATCTTCTTCATATTATCAAATTCATTGTCATCAATAGAAATAAAAATTAGTCCATCATCAGTCAAAAGATTTCTTGCTAATTTTAATCTTGGATACATCATATTAAGCCAATCTGTATGAAATCGGCCATTACTTTCTAAATTCTTAACCAATCTATTTTTTTCAGAGTCAAGTTGACCACTTCTACTTATATAAATATCCATATTCTCTTGAAAATCATCATCGTATACAAAGTCATTCCCTGTATTATACGGCGGATCAATATAAATCATTTTTATGCTGCCAAGATATGTTTCCTGTAATAACTTTAAAACGTCCAGGTTATCACCCTCTATATATAAATTCTGTGTGCTATCAAAATCAACGCTCTCATCCCTACAAGGTCTAAGCGTTTCTGAGATCGGCGCATTTGCATTTAATATTGCCTTCTTTTTATCCGGCCAAGTAAACTGATATCTTTCGTCTTTGCCTTCAACCACAGTACATGCGATTTCCTGTCTTAATACATCTGCATCTATCGCTCTGTCTATGATTGCTTTCCCTTCTTCATCATATCCAATAATTGTTTCTGTTAATGCATTGGGAAATAGTTTGCTAAGCAGTTCAAAATTTTCTTCTGACAGATTCTTGGTGTGCATTTTCAGTTTGTCCATCCCAATCAGTCTCCTCTACTATCTTTGGATGCCTTTGTTTTATATATTCTTCAATAACAAATTTTGCCTCTGTATTTATTGTCTTTTATTACATAAAGTATCTAAAATCATATGGTTTGTCATATACTACCAGATCCTGTTTTGCCACGCGGGAAAGTATTTTGGCAAAATCTAAGGTTACTGGCAAAACTTTATAAAAACCGTCACCACTGTTCCAATTCATTCGTGTAAGCATTAAAATTTCATCAACAAGTTCGGCGACTGCTGATTTTCCCATAAACCTTTTGACCAATAAAGGAGCAGGAATCCCTCTACTATTTTTATAATAATTAGAACCGTTTCCCATCAATTCTTCATGCTTAACATTTCCATGTGTCCATAATAGAAACATATCCTTATCCAACGGGATGACGGTTCCCCTATCAATTGGGAACGGAGTTGGCATATTATTCTGAAAACAAATTGCACGCCATGCTGTAAACTCTTGAATTTGAAGTAATTCTATATTATCTATACCCGCTAACCCCTTTGTAATTCCGTCCATCTCACCTGCCGTAAACGGAGTGGTTTTATGAATTACAATCCGGCTTAATTTATGTATCGGCACAGAATCGTCATAAAGTTTCTTTAAATTGCTCATTAATCTACAGGCATCCTCACATCGCATAAACGGATTGTTTTGTTTTATTTCAGGATTTTTTAACGGACGAAGATAAAGTTTCATGCCGTTTCCTTCCGAATCAAACAATTGACTGCATCCTATGGATATTTTCTCATTATTTTTAATAGACTGCACATAACTCAAACCAATATATGCTGTATCAAGCCTTGTTTTCTTTGGTTTCCATAATCTTCCTATTGCTTTTGTGTATATAGCGGTAGATAATCCCCAAACTATCTTGGCCTTATCATTCATAGTATGAACTGAACGCTCCTCTATTATTTGAGTAATAATTCCTCTACCCGCACAATATATTTTTAAAGAATCATGTAAATCAAAATACTCTACATCGCTTTTTATCTCACGCATACAACTTAATTGTTCCGGAATATAGATTATCAATATATCAAACTCACTGCGTGATAATTCGAACCTATCAACAAATGTGCATATTGTATCAAAAAAATCTTTTGGTCGAACCGCTTTAGCAGGCTCTATTGAATATGTTTTAAATACTTCTGGTTTGTTTGGCATCAATATATCACATCTAAAGATATTATGAAAACCTGTATATTCCTGTAAGTACCCTTTATCTGTCTGCGGCATCAAATAACCATTTAAACTTAATAAGTGTCTCCATATGTCTTGTTTAACTTCTTTCGGTGTCAGTATAGCCAGCCTAATATTTTTACCAGGGTATATTTCCAGCGGGCCGTAATGAATCAATCCCTTAAGCTGATTAACCGCCTCATTTTTCCCATCATAATCGAAGAGCATTTTTGTTTCTTCTGCATGAAAGCACTTATTTATTGAACCATCCCCCGCATATGTCAATCTCTCAGAACTAAATTCCAAAACTGCATTTCCCAGTTTAAAAGCTAGTTTTCCATTACATGAGATTCTCTGTATCCATTCATTAATGCTTGCATTAACAATCCTATTATACATGGAGGAAAGTTCTTTATTAATAATATTTTTATACTCACCTGCATCTAATTTAGTTCCGTCCGAATTCAACGCATGCACAGTGGGCAGCAAGTTTAAAATCAATCTCCCACCCGTAAAAGACAGTGCAATTTTCACTGCATTATATATAAAATATTTTCCTGCCCTTTTCTTGGGTTTTGGGTCGTAAAATTTTTCTTTGCCGTATGGTACAATACCATATTGAGTTAATTGCTTTTTTATTATTTTATAAAACATTCCCAGTACATCTGACTTATCTAATTTCATCATATATTGAGGAATATCTAACTCTTCAACTTGTCCTTGAATTTTACCCGAAAACGCATTAAGTATACCTGCTTTTTCCCCCAGTGCCCATATTTTCTTTCCTTGCAAAATAGCCGCAAAAGTCTCGTCTTCCAATTGCCGCAATTCTTTCCATGAATAAATTTCTGATTCAAAAACATAACATTTTTTAGGATATTGAAAAGCTACTAATGCATTGGTCTTTGCAGTTGTTGTGTGCTTACCTATGTTTTCATAGCAGAAATCCTGTTTCTTGTCCTTCTCTTTCCATAATTGATCTATTTCTGAGTTTTCTAAGCCCATGACCGTAAATAGTTTATACATCAAATCATCAAAGTCCGAAATCTCTACTATGGCAGACTCTTCGATTTTTTCGCAAGCTTTCCGCATAAAGTATTCTGCACGTTTGCTTAACTTCATCCCTTGAAGTTGGCACCAATATATTGCTTTCAGAGTTCTATCTTCATCAAGCAACCCCTCCAATGCGGACATTACGGAATTATCATTTCCAGCATAGCCAACAATAACCAAGCATCTATTAACAATATTTAATTTCCAAATTTCCCCTATTTGGTTCTCTAATTTCTGTAATTCAGCAGTCGTATTCTTTAGTTTATCATATAAATAATCCCCATGCAATTTCACTATAGTGGGGAAATTGTCATCTACAGAAAATCCAACACTTCCCTCTAATGCAGACGAGAGTGTTTTAACTGATCTCCCAGCATCAATTGAATGTATGCCTGCTAAAATCAAATCATCAAAGTTCGTCGTAGCAACAAGATTTATTTTATCCTGAATAATCAGTTCTCCAAGGCATCTGTATCCCAACGAAGGTCTCGCATCTCTCACTTGATTTTGTATATAATTTTCTCTATTCTGTCTCATCGGATAACATTTTTCAAAATAAACCGAATATTCTGCCGGATCCCAAAGCTCAGGATATCCCCCCTTGGAGTCAAAATATGCCTGTATTTCTTCCTGTAATTGTTCCTTTGACAAATCTGAATATAATTGCGGTTTTAAGTTCTTTTCAGCGCAGAAAATTCTCCGTTTAAAATCCCATACCATTTGTCCACCCGACAAAATACCAGAAGATATGGATGCTCCTGCCCCAAGAAGAAATGATACACTTTTTTTAGGCTTTATTTGAAAACCGTTTACAAATTCACTTATTTTTATTGTTTTCATTTGTCACCTCTAGTAAAGCATCCAGAATTTACTTACTCAAAAATCTTTGTAATATCTTGATATCGATTTACCACTCTATAAATTTCTACATAATCCCGATTAACCTTATAAATAATAACATAATTCTCCCAGATGGCATATTTGTACTCTGTATGAAAGCTTACTCGTTTAGACAAATCTGAACCCATGCCAGGAAACATTTGTATATTTTCAAACTTACCATAAATTTCTTGAATCGTCTTTGTGGCATATTCTTGATTATCTTCAGCTATATAGTCAAAAATACCTCTAAGGTCTACCGCTACCAAAGGATTGATTCGTAACTTCAACATCCCTTATTCTCCCACAAGCTTTTTTAATTCCGCAAGGCTAAGCCATCCTTTATCATCTTTAACCGCATCTTCCGCCTCTTGCAATTTTGACAAAAGTTTTTTTTCTGCACGATCACGTTCATAATCCTCGATATCCAGCACAACAAACCGTCCTCTTCCATTCTTAGTAAGAAACACCGGCTCTCCAACCTGACAGTTTTTTAGAACTTCATTGTAGTTCCTCAAGTCAGATACTGGCAAAATATTTGACATACACTTTTCCTCCCTATGCTTATAATAGTTATCAAATATATTATATGCAAAAGTGCTGTAAAATTCAACTTAAAATTTTACATCTCGTCCAGTCTCGCCTGATATTCCCTCAACCTTTGAAACATCTCAAACTTCTTTTTCGACTGCGGCTCACGTCTCGCTCTCTTCTCCAGCTCCTCTATTGACTTTCTCAACTTATCCTTTTCCAGTTCCAGAGCGATCTGTTCCTTCATAGAGCTGCCGGGCCTGGCTTTTATGCCTGACACCAGCATCACAAGATTTTCCCACACAGCGTCCATATCCAAGCCCTTTAGTTGTACTTGAAGTTTATCAGCCTCCTGCCAGTTCGTATGAAAAAATGTTGTCTCATAGATTGCAAGCTGATACTGCCCGCCATGATGCAGTACCAGCAAAACGTTCTGACCAAACATCTTAGAGATCAAGATTATATTCTTTTCACTATAGGTCTTTTGTTTCAGCTCTACCTGTAACACAAACACAGAGGAGACCTGCTGCCCACCCCGAATATTTACAGACACAGGAGATATCTCATTGGTTATAACAATTTTGCTGATTTCCTCATCAAAATTGCTGCGGCTGTCCCCCTTCAGTTTCAAGGGGAATTTACTGTAAATCAGCTTTTTATGTATAGGTTTTCTTATTTCTGTAGCTTTCGGCAAATCAAACATGATAGACTCCCTACAGATATTAGGATTACTTAATAATCAGGAAACTAATCAATTCAAAATCATCCAATCCGCCTATTGTATCCGCCAAAAAGCTCATCTGCTTTCCGCTTATAAAACTTTCCATATCGCTCTCATCTTTCTTTTGCACAATAGAGCTTATCGCATCCCCAAGCAATTTAGAGTACTTCTTCATGTTGCGCCCATCCTCAGTCTCCGCATTGCATATGGTACAAAGATTTTGGTCAGCCTCTTTCTTGCCCTTGCACAATAGCCGAAAAGAATCCAGCATCTCCTTGGGCGAAAGATGATCAATTACAACAGCCCCATCTTCGGCCATATATACCATGTAAAAGGGATGCAATCTATTCTGACTGTTAATATTTACTTCGTTTTTAATATTGCGAAGTACAAAGATGACACCGGCAGGCAGTTCTTCCATTGCCGCCACCACCGCATTCATACCATGGGGCGCTTTTTCAATCTCCGGTTGTTTCTTTACATACTCCAGCAGGTCCAGTCTAAACTCATTCAAACCCAAATCCATAATGGAAATTCCGGAGGACATTTCCTCGATATCCACCACTTCATTCTGCAAACGCTCTAATTGCGCTTTTCTGTACTCTAAATCGCCCTTTTCTTCCGGACTAAGGATATTGTCGTCTCCCGTAGCCGCAATATTCACTATCTTCATCCGAGTCTCAACTCTGGCCTTGAGATTGATATATTCATCCAGCGTTATATCCGGCCAAAAATTTACTAATTGAATACAGGCATTTCTGCTCCCGATACGGTCTATTCGTCCAAAACGCTGGATTATACGCACAGGATTCCAATGGATATCATAATTTATCAGGTAATCACAATCCTGCAAATTCTGCCCTTCCGATATACAATCGGTTGCTATCAGAATATCTATTTCAGCGTTCTCGTCTGGCATCAGTAAATCTTTTCCTTTGGAAACGGGGGAAAAACAAGTCAGAACCGTATTTAAATCCGTTCGCAAGCCCTTTATCGTAGTTTTACCCTCCACTGTGCCGGAGACAAGCGCTGTGTCCAGTCCAAACTTATTTTTTACATATTGGCTCACATTGTCATATAGATAATCTGCGGTATCTGCAAATGCTGTGAATATGATCACTTTCTTGTTGCCTGTGTTTATGGGAAATGCCATTTTGTCATCTATTACCCCCAATAATTCTTGCAGTTTACTGTCATGGGCAGGAGTAATATCCGCAATCATGCACAAAAGAAGTTCCAACACCTCCATATCTTTTTGAAGTTCACGCCGCCAGGATGTATAATCCATATCTGCTAAATCAATCTTTACTTTACTGCCAATGGAAAAAATATCATCATTCTGATCATCTTCATCAAACTCTGTAATATCCGTCAGATCATCCAGCTCCAAGTTTCTGACATCTGTCCCATTCTCGAACGCATCTATTTTCTGGATAGTTTCCGAGATTAATTTCCCGATTCGCTCTAATGTCAATCGGAAAGAATATACTGAACTCTCCATTCTTTTCATCAGATTAATGGACATCAATCTGCGAATACCCAATTCACGGCCGGACTGTGTCAGTTGTCCCTTATCTCTGCCGGAATCATATTTCTGCACATACTTCTCCATCCTGCTGAGCAAAATATAGTTAGTCGGTGTATAAATACATAATTGCAGCAAGTTCAGTTGCTCAAATATCTCATTGTAGTTGATAGCCTTATCCAAATCTGTCAATCCCGGTCGCTTTGATAGAGGAATATTCCTTTTGGGAAATGTACCGATATCCGAAATATCATAATACTTTTGAATATGCTTTCTGGATCTGGCGATTGTTACACTGTCAAGCACCTCAAAAAAATCAAAGTCCAACATTCTAAGTAGCCTACCAGTAGTTCTCTCCTGTGGTGGATATTTGCTCCATGTATTGAACGCGATCTGCGCCTGTTTAAATATATCTTCAATACTTTTGCTGGTGTTCAACTGTCGGTCCAGCTTGCTGCTTTCTCCCTCATACGCCAATGCAATCTGATTTTTTAGATCCACAAATCTGTTGTTTACAGGTGTGGCAGACAACATAAGCACCTTTGTTTTCACGCCCTTGCGAATTACCTGATTCAGCAGTTTCAGATACCTATTCTCTTTGTTGTCTTCTCCTGACACCTTCCCGCCATTGCGGAAATTGTGAGACTCATCAATTACCACCAGATCATAATTGCCCCAATTCAGCCTGTCCAAATCCAGCCCGTTGGAAGTACCCGCTGTCCTGCTTAAATCCGTATGGAATAATACATCATATCTCATACGGTCCGCCGCTATGGGATTATTTACATAATTGTCCTTATATGTATTCCAGTTGTTGGCAAGTTTTTTCGGGCAGAGAACCAATACCGATTTGTTTCGATTTTCATAATATTTGATGACAGACAGCGCAGTAAAAGTCTTGCCAAGTCCCACAGAGTCCGCCAAAATACATCCGTTGTACTTTTCCAATTTATTTATGATGGCCAGTGCCGCATCCTTCTGGAAATTGTACAAAAGATTCCAAATTCTACTGTCCTTAAATCCCGTTGCCTCATTGGGCAATACATCCTCTGAAACATCTTCCAAAAACTCACTGAATATATTATAAAGGGTCACAAAATATATGTAATCTGGCGCATTTTCCTGATATACTGTACTGATACTCTGAACAATCTCTTCGGTAACATCTTGCAGCTTTGATTCATCATTCCACAACTGTTCAAAAAGAGCCAGATACGCTTGACTCATAGGAGCATCGCTTTTTTGAATCATATAATATGCATTATTGCCACGCTCACACCCCAAATCCACCGTTGTGAACCCAGCCAAAGGCATATAGCTTTTGTCGTTAACATTCATAAAGCCCATCATATTTTCGTTAGAGATATTAGATTTGAACTTTACCTTCGTCTTTATCCATTTTGCACATTCTCTGGCAATTGCCTTTTGAGTCATCTCGTTTCTCAGCTTTACCTCAAATTCAGATCCCAAAAGACTTCTTTCTCTATCTCGTCTCGGAATATAAAACTCCCGTTTTTCTTTCTGCGCTTTTTCCGCAACAAAAGTAGGCGAAGTAAAAATAAATTGCAGTTCATCAATATTCTGAAGCTGTCTCTTTAACTCCTGAAACGCATAGATAGAAAAACAGGCAGCCGCCACTTGTACCTTGCTCCCCTTTATCATTTCTACTTGAAGGTCGTCTTTTAATGTTTTGTTGATATTATCTATCAGTTCCATATCAATTATCCCTCTGCATATGCTATAAGCAGCAATACGGTTCCTGTCACCCTAATTTCATTCATCTTTCCGTTTTTATATATTAACTGCTAATATGTTTATATTATATACCTTTATTTGAGTAAATTCTACCATTTTTCGCCTAAAAATGGGAAAACTCAAAAATAACCAAATGATTGCATTTGTAATCAATTTATACTATGATGGACTCAAAGAAAATTGAGAGGAGGACTCATTATGGCAAACACATTAATACAATTTCGCGAAGATGAATCGAAGAGAATCAAGGCATCCAGAATATGCGAGCAGCTTGGAACTGATCTTATCTCTTACCTGCGTATCTGCATAGACAGATTAAACATTGAGGAGGGCTTTCCTTTCAGTATGACCATAGAGAAAAAAGCAGAAAAACCTGGCATCGCTGCTTTGAAACGGGCCAGCCGCATTGCCGCTGAAAACGGCATCTCTGAGATGTCTCTGGACGAGATCAATGCAGAAATTGCTGAAACGAGGAATAGCTTAAGAAGTATTTTGCGGTCATAGACACAAATGTCCTTGTCTCTGCAATGCTGAAATGGGACTCGGTTCCAGGCAGTATCTTAAACCTTGCAATGGATGGCTCGATTGTTCCGGTGTTAAACGATGCTATTCTGAGAGAATACCGGGAAGTACTTTCCCGCCCCAAATTCCATCTTACAGATGACATCGTTTCAGAAATCGCAAAAAATGGGGCGTGTCAGAACGAACAGTGCGTAACTATTGTGCCACGGGGCGCATCCCGGATACTTTTCTCACCGGCAAGACTTGGTATATCCCTGAAGATGCTGTTCGTCCGGTACGGATAAATCAAAAATCCGACGCACCGAGAAATTTATTGGAGTTCCTGCAGGCAGAAAAAGCTGCCTAACGAAGTCGAAGGACGTGATACAACCTCCCCCTTCTATCCCCCCACGAATGTCATTCGTCCAATCCCCCTTGCGCAGCGTGCCCGCCTTATTGTATCTGTAGAGTACACAGATACAAAATACAGGAGGTTACATATTATGAAAATCATTCATGTCGGACAGCAGACAAAACGTGCAGACTATGCAGACACCAGAGAGATCGTTCAGGAGATTGCCCTGGCATTGGCCCGCAGCGAGGGTACGCCTCAGGTGCTGCAGATCTACACTTACCCGGAGGAGGCTTTTTTGAAAAGGGGTACGCAGTTTTTCTCACAGGGAGAGGTGGACAGCCTGTGCCGGGACCTGCAGTCCCTGATGCGGGACTATCCCCAGGCCGTTCTCTGTTTGGGTATACTGCGGACAGAAAACATCGCGGGAAAGGATTTTCTGATCAATTCCGCTCTGATGTTCCACAAACAGACCTTCGCCGCCTTCGACAAACAGGTGGTCTATGATGGGGATACCCTGTGGAAACATTGCAAGGACAATGCAAGAAATGAACCCTATTTTATAGGAGATCATATTGCCCCTACCGGCGAGGGCCTTGCCAGCGGAAAATTCTCACATACCTATTTTGTCCCTGAATTCTCCGCGGGAGCGCCGGGAACGCCGGCAAGTCCCCATACATTCTCCCAGATTACCATCAGAACCTATGATTTCTGTTTTCCTGACCAGATGCTGGCCAGTAAATTGATGAGCAGGACCACTGGCGCCGCCCCGGACTGGAGATGGAAAAACTATATGCTGATTTCCACACCTGAAAAGACCGTTGCCATCTGGATTGGAATCTGTAAGGAAATTCCCACCAGAAATTTCTTACAGAGGTATCGGCACTGGTGTCCTCAGATTCATTTTGACGCAGAGGTGGCCGTCATTCTGGCCAATAATTTGGAACTGGGCCACTGTATAGAAGCCCTCCCGCGTATCCCTCTTCTTTTTAACGATAAGTGTAAACATCCTGCCTATACAGGCATGGTAGATACGGCAAACTATCCGGGATTCCGGGCCTTCCAAAACGGAATCATCCAGGTATAAATTCCCGCCCCATCCCCAAAATGCCATACGCAATACGCTGAACCAAAAAGGAGCCGTCTGCTTTCTGCAAACGGCTCCCGCTCTTTCCCTTTTTCCTCAGTCTTCCTCGTCCACCCGCTCTCCATTCATCGCCTTGTCCATCAGGTCAAAATAGTCTTCATAATATTCGTACAGGTCCTCTATGGTATAAAGGTCATCGTATACATTATCCAGCCTTGAGTTGAAGACTCCCGTCTCCATGTCTTTTGTTTCCCAGTAGGCAAGGGTTTCCGGCACGAATTCGCCCTTTTCGTCCTTATCGGCGCAATAGACCCGTATCAGGCCAAGGGGCAGCCTGGTTCTCTCCGCCATCTCATAAACCGCTATGGTGACCTCACCCGCCAGCGCGGGAATCAGATAGTCCTTGTAGGTTCTCGCGTAAATAACGATCTCATCTTCGTCTGCGGTTACCATCACACTATATGCATCCTCATGAAGAAGAGCCTGACAATCCTGGAGCAGTCGCTCCTCTATGGTCTCCAGAGTCTGCTCTTTATCCAAAATCCCCAGCTTGTCCGCATAGTGGTCGTAAAGCTGCCAAATCGTGCAGTCGTCAATGGTCAGTTTATCCGGGTTGGAAATGAATTCTCCCGTAACCCCATCCCTGGAAAACCACCGCTCGCAGCTGGAGGCGTCCTCGCTCCCGTCCGGCTTTCTGTCTATATATTTGATAAATACAGTGCTCGACGAATAGAAGTTCTCCCCTATGTTCTCCAGAAGAAAATCGTTCATTTGGGCGGCCATATCGGGAATATATTCAGGCTTTCCCACCAGGATTTCCAAGGAAACATGGTCCTCAAAGGGGTAAATAAGGACGGAAGAGGTATAATCATACAGCATATCCGTTATTTCGTTGGAAAGCTGCGTTGAAAGTTTCTCGGTTAAAGTCTGCACCAATGTATCCAGCGTGTCACCGCCTGCCGTCTCCTCTTTTTCTGAAACGGGATCTGCCGCTCCCGCAGGGGGAATTACAGTGGCTCCTTCATCGCCCATCCTGAAAAAGATTGTATCCTCATCCGCCACATCGTAGATACAGTCTCCGGTCTTCTCCTCCAGTCCGGCATTTCTAAAGCATACCACCATCCCGTCATATCCGGCGGGCACTACCACAAACGCGTCTCCTTCCCATGTTCTGACACCGTTCTCCCCGTCGCTAAAACCAGGGCCAGAGAATATACTTTTGCATTCCGTATAGTCCTTTCCATTAAAATGAATTGTGTATAATTTTTTATTATCCTTCCTGTCATACACCTGGTCCCATGCCTCTGTGTCATAGTAGTTCTCGTTGCTGTAGTGTACCCCGGCTCCATAGGTTTGGGCATTGTCATCGTCAAACTCGATTTTGATGTGTACTGCGCGCCATTCATATCCCTCCGCCACCGTATCCTCAAATATCCGGTAATCGGAAAATGTCAGTTTTCCCACGGTAGTCAGAGACTTATCCGCAGCGCAGCAGGTGACATAGTCATAGGTTTCCCCTACCCGGGCATTGGCGGAAAGCCCGTGGGCCTCAAAAGAGGGCTGCAGCGGTTCTCCCTGCTCCTCGCCGCATACTGTGCATTTCTGCGGAGTAAAATAGTCGGCCTCCTGCCAGTCATGCCCCAGCGCCTCCCCCTTCGTCTCTCCGCAGATACCGCAGATCTGAGGATGGGTGCAATCCGCCTCCTGCCAGCTATGTCCCAAGGCCTCCCCTTGGGTCTCCCCGCAGACATTACAGGTCTGCGGCCGCGTACAGTCCGCCTCCTGCCAGCTATGTCCCAGCGCCTCTCCCTGAATCTCTCCACAGACGGCGCAGGTCTGCGGCTGCGTACAGTCCGCCTCCTGCCACTCATGTTTCATATGGCATCCGGTCAGCGCCAAGCCGAAAACCACCGTCATCCCCATCATAAAAATCTTTTGTTTCATTGACTCCCTCCTTATGGGCCGCATGTTTTTTATATTTTATCAGAAAAACTTCCGTTTTACAGCATCGGTCGCCAGCGGCAGGAAATACGGTGTGAACGGGCGACCCGATTCAAAAACACGCGGGGTTCTGTCGGCAAAATAATAGACAGACCCACAGACGGGTGCTATAATAAAACACACCGCAACAAAGCCACGGAGGAGGCCCGCGTCCCCGCAGACGCACAGTTCGTTCATAGCCCGTGGGAATAAGCCATAACAACAAGGGAGTCATCGAATATGTATCAGGAACTGTTTGAACTGTATAAGAGAAATCTGCCCTTTATTGTACGGGATCGGGAAACTGTTCTGCATATCTTACAAAATGAGGGAAATACCATTATAGAACACAGAGATGAGCAAAATAAACTGGCAGGAGTATCTGTTGTGAATCAAAACACCATACTCCTGCTGTGTGTTGACGCAAAACACCGAAGACAGGGAATCGGAACAAAGCTGCTGAATGAGTCCGAAGAGGTCGTCAGACGCGGCGGATATGACAGAATCGTAGCTGGAAACGGTTTCGACTATATCATGCCGGGAGTCCCAACCTCAAAACGCTATTTCCCGGCGGAAAACGAAGAGCTGTATCCCGGCCTTGACGAGTCGGCCAGTGATTTTTTCACGAAAAAAGGCTATACGCACGCATGGAACTGCAACTGTTTTGATATGCGGTTTCCTCTAAAGCGTTTTGACCGGGAAGAATGCCGCGTCGGTGATACCATCGACGGCGTCACATACCGCTGGGCCACCCTTGCGGACCTGCCGGGGATATGTGCCTGTACGGATGACGCTTTTTCGGATTTTACCGGATTTTACCGTGATGAAAACCTGTATGCCGCAGACGGCGGCTCCAAAGTCCTGCTGGCAGTCCGGGAAGGAGAAATCGCAGGGACCCTGATCGTAGAGCCAGGCGGCGGCAATCAGCCCGGCAGTATCGGCTGCACCACCGTAAAACATGCCTTCCAGGGCAGGCATATTGCCGCCAATCTGGTCACGATCGGAACAAAACATCTGAGAGATATAGGGGTAAAGGACGCCTATCTAAGCTATACCTATTCCGGCTTGGATCACCTGTACGGCTGCGCCGGTTACAGGATATGCGTCTATTTTATGATGGCTGAGAAAGCATTGCTGTGAGCGCTTTATATCTGCCGCCTGCGTCTCATGATAGAAAACGCCGCCGTCACCAACACTGCCGCCAGCAGCAACTGCCACCCCTTGCCGCTCATCTGGCCCTTACTCATAGAAAACAGACTTAAAGCACCCAATCGGCGGCCCAGACCATAGCTGGCCAGATAATAAATCATGCTGGCCATGAAACCTCCGGAGGCGCCTCCGCCCAGCCCGGCCACCGTCAGCCCCACCGCCCCCAACAGCAGGGCGGAGCAAATGCTCCCCCATATGTGATAGAGCAAAATCTGGCTCTCCCCGGCTCTCATAATCCCTGCAAAGACCAGCGTCAGCACCACTACGGTCAGAGCGGAGTACAAAATACGCAGCACACATATCTGCATATAATCAATCTTTCTCGTCCGCACCACGTCCCGTATCTCCGGATTCTGTTCCGGCAGAAACACCGGGACCAGCAGAGCCGGACCAATCCAGATCATCAGCATCTCCAGAGGTTTGGCCACCTCCTCGCCCTCCAGCGCATTGAGATTGAACACCAGTCTGGTCAATATCAGCAGCACCACCGCCGCCAGGGCGGGCCAGAGATATTGGCGGCGCAGATTGGTTCTGATGATACCGCCGTATATCTCCCATTTATTTTGCCTTTCCATCTCTCTTCTCCCCCTTTCCGGCCGCACCGCCCTTGCCCGCCAGAATCCGGTTCATCCAGGCCATGCCGCCCTTTCGCTTGCGCTCATACAGCCATATGGTCAGCGCCAGGGCCAAAACCGCCAGGGCGATCAGCGCCAGTCTATTGCACACAAAATTGTTCCACTGGCTCTGCCAGATCGCAAGTTTACCCAAGGAATTGTGCCGTATCTGTAAGCCAAATCGTTTCACCTCTCCGGTCAGCTTTGTGGCGCTCAGAGACAGAAACCACCACACACATTGCAGGAAAATCGCCAGCAGCGGAGAGAACAACTCCGTGAGCAGTACTCCTACCGCAGAGACTGCCAGAACATCGGCCAGCATCCACAGCAGCGCCATTCCCAGGCCGCCGCCCCAGGAAATATGCATCTGGGGATACATTCCGGTTACGGTGACTACCGTATAGGCCAGCGTCAGCAGCACCGGCACGGTCATACAGCACACCAGCGCCAGATAGCGGGTACCCACAATCCGAAACGCCGAGCTTTTCCGGGTGTAGATCAGATCCTGCATCCGCGCCCTTTTGTCCTGCTGCCATAGCGCTACCGCCACAAACACCGGCATCACCGCCAGATCAATACCCATATAGTCGCAGTGCAGACGCAGGTATGCGCTCCCCAGCTCCTGGGGCTGCACCAGCGCCTGATACTCCTGCAAGGCCTCCTCATAGGTCATGGGCGCCGCGCCAAAACCAATCAGCCTGTCGGCCCCGTAGCTGCTGCCACCGCCGATGAGCTTATCAGCCTGCTCCATCAGCTCACAGAACCGCTGGTAGGTCAGGCTCTCCGGCAGCGTGTACTCCGGCAGCCTCTTCTCCTGAAACTTAAAGATGGGATTTCCGTTCTCGTCTATTCCCTCGCAGTAATAACCCTCCTGTGCAAAACCGGAAAAGCCGTCTATCTCCTCCCCGGAAAGTCCGGTCAGCTCTGTCAAAATGTCCCGCATCTCCAGCCTTTTGTCCTCCTTCAGCCTTACATCCTTGTAAAACATGAAAGGATAGGCAGGATAGCTGCCGCCCAGATAATCCCCCAGCAGGCTCTCCACCGCCGCAGACATGATGAGCGCAGGGTCCTCCCGCAGGGTAAAGCCATAATCGCCGGTCTCCGGACGCGGCTCTGTCAACGGACTTTTGTCATTGCAAAACTGTGTCACATACATACCGGCTACCGTAGCCACATACAACACAAAAGTCAGGGAAAAAATCACTTTTTTACACTCCTTGCAAAACAACATCACTCCTCACCTCCCCCGATCTCACAGCCGTGCTGGTACAGACAGTACATATAGGCATCCTCACAGTTTGGCATGGCCGCCCTGGACTCCGGCAGCAGCTCGCCGCCCTCCTCTGCCAGAAACCGCACCGTCACGGTTCGCTCATTGCGCAGCATACCTGTCACGATATAGTCCTTCTTAACCTGAGACAGCATTCCCACGGGAATTTCCGCTGTATAGACTCTGTCCCTGGCATTCTCCAGCAATTGAGACACCGTGCCTTTCCACAGGATCTCCCCGTCATTAAGTATGGCGATATTCTCGCAGGTGGCCTCGATATCTCCCACGATATGGGTGGACAGAATCACGATGCGCTCCTGAGCCACCTCGCAGAGCAGATTACGAAACCGGATTCTCTCCTCCGGATCCAGGCCCGCGGTAGGTTCGTCCACAATCAGCACCTTGGGGTCATGGAGCAAAGCCTGGGCGATCCCCAGTCTGCGTTTCATGCCGCCGGACAGACTCTTCACCCGGCTTTTCTGTTTCTCCGTCAGATTCACCCGTTTCAGCAGCAGAGAAATGCGCTTATGCCGCAGCTCCTTGGACATTCCCGACAACATCCCCAGATAGTCCAGACACTCATAGACTGTCATGCCCGGATACATGGAAAAGTCCTGAGGCAGATAGCCGGTAATGCTGCGAATTTCTTTGGTATGACTGATGGGGATACCGCACACCGATATCTCTCCCGCCTGTTTTTCATGCAGCGTAGCCAGCGTCTTCATAAGCGTGGTCTTGCCTGCGCCGTTTCTGCCCAGCAGCCCGAACATGCCCTGTTCTATAGTCAGGTCCACGTCCTTAAGCGCCTGCTTGTTGCCATAGTACTTATCCACATGGCTGATGACAATGCAATTATTTTGTTGATTCATAATTTACCCCTTTCCTGTAAAGTGAAAAAATGGTGTGGATATCGCTCCACACCATTACCCTATCGCACGTCTATCAACTTTTTATCTACTCCCGCCGATTTCATGATTTTTCTTTAGGGACCGATCCTATTCGCCCTTTAAGATACACTGAAACCGGGCCGTCACCCGCCCTCCGCACACCCCGTTGGACAAAGCCAGACTGCCGCCGCATTTGGCGCAGATCAGGCGACAGATATACAGCCCCAGCCCAAAGTGGGACTGCTCCATCTGTCCCTCCCCACGATAAAAAGGGTCCGCGCCGTGCTGCAGGGCCTCCGGACAAAAGCCCGGTCCGTCGTCCTCCACCACTATCTCCAAATATCTCTCTGGCGCCTCCTCTAAGCCGGATAACTCTCCCTCCGTCACCCGCACGGTTACCTGCAGACTCCGGCGGGCGTACCGCAGGCCGTTGGAAATCAGGTTCTCACACACCTCCAGCACCAGCGTTTCATCCAGTTCCAGCATCCCCTCCCCAGAGAAGGAATAGGATATCTCCTGCCCCAGAATTTGACACATACCCTTCAGTTTCTCGTCCAGCGCCTCCGCCTTTATCGGCATGGTCTCCGGCTCCAAATCCTCCAGTTTCCGAATACTGCTCATCTTCTGTGTGTAATTCTCCAGCCTGCGGATCTGGCCGTTCATCATGCCCAGAATCTCCAGCAGTTTCTCCTGGGATATCCTGCCCTCCGGCACATAGCGCTCCAGCATCTCCCCGTAGCCCTTCAGCACCGTAATCGGAGTACGCATGTCATGGGCAAAGGCCGCGTTCAGCCGCTTTCTCTCCTCAAGCTGCTGCCAGGAGGCGCGATTGTTCTCGTACAGCGCTGCCCGCATCTTCTCAAAGCTGTCTCTGAGCCGCCCCATCTCATTGTCCTTCACCGGCTCCAGTTCAAAATCCAGACAGTTGTCCGCTATTTTCTCTGAAGCCTCCTGTAATACCCGCAGGGGCTTTTCCAGTTCTCGCTTGTAGAATAGCCAAACTGTCAGTCCCACACATCCGATCACCCACAGCGGAATCAGCACGATCTGAGCGTTGCTGATAATGTTGTAAATAATTGCCTGCGCCCTGTCTCTGTACATCGGTTTATGGACCGGATATTCTGTGTAAAAGTAATGTACCCGTCCGTCTTCGTCCACAAGAAACTCGTAGCCGCCCTGCCATATCCGAGGGTCCTCATCTATATGCCGCAAATAGCAATCCTGCAGGTAATTCGAGCCGTATCCAATCCCAAACATCCCCAGCCCCGCCAGTATGACACATATGGGAATACAGTAATACAAGGTTTGACGCATGGATCTGCGCCGTTTTCTGTTCTTTGCTCTCCGCCTTATTTTTTCCATCGGTATCCCATCCCCCACACCGTCTCCAGATGATACTCCTCCCCGTATTCCTTGAGCTTGGCCCGTATGCGGCGCACATGCTCCGCCACCACGCTGCTGTCCCCCTCCGCGTCATAGCCCCAGAGTTTCTCATAGATTCGCTCTTTGTCAAACACCTGTCCCGGATTCAGTGACAAAAGCTCAATGATCTCGTACTCTTTTTTGGCAAAAGGCACCACAGGTCCTTCCACTGCCACCGTCTTGGCGGTATAGTCTATGACCATTTTTCCCCAGAACCGCACATTGGCATCCGCCTTGCAGCGATGTTCCCGGCGGATATGCGCTGCTACCCTGGCCCCCAGTTCCTCCATGGAAAAAGGTTTCAGGATATAATCGTCCCCTCCCGCCGCAAAGCCCCGCACCTTGTCGCTGTCCTCGATTCTCGCCGTCAGAAAGAGAATGGGACAGGAGACATAGTCTCGTATGCCGCGGCACACCGCCAACCCGTCCATATGGGGCATATTGATGTCCAGCAAAATCAGATCGGGCTGCTGCAAAGCCAACTCCATAGCTCTCTCCCCATTGTATGCCGTCAAAGTCTCATAGCCGTTGAGATCAAAATAATCCTGAATCATGCTCACCACATCCGGCTCGTCATCCACAATGAGTATCTTGTACATAAAAAATCCGCCTTTCCTGTTATATACCCGGGGCCCACGCCATACGGCAAGTCCCCGGCCTCTCACTCAGCATAACAGTATAGGGCGGAAATATCAACTTTTTATCTACTTTTACCGGCTTATATCCGTATCACATATTGACAGCGCGCAGCGAATGAAACAAACCTTAGTGAAACCTGAATACCCTCAAAAAATGATTGACAAGCCTACATATATCTGATAACTTTTATACTGTAATAGAGACTTTGGGAGAAATTAATGAAAATGCGCATTTGAAAAGGAAAACACTATGAATTATTTGAGCTTGACTTTTTTTATTTTTTTGCCTCTGTTTATGGTTTTATACTATATTGTACCTCAAAAATATAGATATATTGCAATAACAGCAGGCAGCTATATTTTCTATGGTTTTGCGGATTTCAGACTACTAATTGTTTTAATATCCGTAACTGTACTTACCTATATCGGAGGAATCGTTCTGCATAAAAAGAAAACAAGAGCAGTGTATGCCATATTTATGATATTGACAGTACTGATTTTGTTAATATTTAAGTATACTAATTTTGCCATTCGAAATATAAACCTGATCTTGGGAAAATTTACAGGAGAAACGGCTTACCAATTGACATCAGTGAACCTTATTCTGCCTGTCGGCTTATCATTTATTGTATTCCAGGCCTGCACATATTTAGGAGATATTTATAGAGATAAACTGTGTGTTGAAAAGAATATATTAAGATATGCGGCATTTGTGGCATTTTTTCCAACGATCCTGTCCGGACCTATTCAGAAGGCAAGAGAATTACTCCCGCAAATTAAAAAGCCAATGCCTTTTGACGCGGAAACAGCTAAAAAAGGTACTATTTTATTTGTGTGGGGAGCATTTGAAAAAATAATGGTAGCAAATAAGCTGCTGATTATCGTAAACAGGGTCTTTGGCGATTATGAGAGTTACAACTCTGTTTATTATATCATAGCAGCGGTATGTTTTTCACTATATATATATGCAGATTTTGCGTCATACTCAGATATGGCAAGGGGCATTGCCATGTTAATGGGAATCCGGGTTGGTAAGAACTTTAACAATCCGTATCTGTCATGCTCTACTGCTGAGTTCTGGAACAGATGGCATATGAGCCTGAATGCATGGTTTATAGAAAATATATATATTCCTTTAGGCGGAAACAGGAAAGGCGTTTTAAGGAAATATATCAATACATTTATTGTGTTTTTTATAAGCGGATTATGGCATGGCGCTGCCTACAGATATATTGCATGGGGAGTTATAAACGGGGGGCTGGTAATAACGGGCCAAATCCTGAAACCGATAAAAAGCCGAATTTATTCAGCTTTCCATATTGATGAAGAAGTTGAAAGCATTAAGTATTTAAGACGTATTATTGTATTTATCCTGATAACAATAACATGGATTTTCTTCAATAATGGTGTATTGGATTCACTTATTATTCTTAAAAGAATATTTTTATTAAATCCAATAAATTTCTTTGACCAGAATCTTTTTAGTATCAGTGGTACACTGGCAGCGACATTTACTACCGCAGTTGCAGCTTTATTGTTTGTATACATTCAGTTGAAGAGGCAAAACGAGTCGCTGGAATATAAACGATATTCAAGACAGCCCCTGTTATTTCAGACGGCAATTCTTGGAATACTGATCTGTGTTTGCGTGTTTGGAGCATGCTCTACAGATGCTACTGTAAACACACAATTCATATATTTCCAATTCTAGGGAGGCAGCATGAAGGAATATTTAAAATATCTGTTTTTAACTTTAGTGATTGCTTTTGTCGTTTTTGAGACAATTACTTTAGGCATCTTAATATATCCGCGAGGACGGTTTCATTCCAGTTATCAGAGCATGATTCAGGATAAATACAGAATATTGAAAGAAACCAATGAGCCTAAAATAATTATAGTTTCCGGGAGCAGCTCTGCATATGGACTTGATCAGAAAATGTTGGAAGACGCAACAGGGTATAAGGTGTCAAATCTCGGACTGCATATGGGATTTGGATATTTATTTTTTACAGAATTAGCCAAACAAAATATTAATGCTGGTGACATTGTCTTAGTGGGTTACGAATACGGCTGGCAATATGGATTGGATTGGATTGATCAGAGTCTGATAATGTCAGGAATTGATGACAACATAGAAATGTATATGGCAATGCCCCCCAGAAAATGGCCTGATTTTATCGGTTATCTTTTCAAATATGCAGAGACGAAACAATCATTTGCAGGACACACCGGAATTTATTCAAGAGAGGCCTTTGATAGCGAAACCGGGCAGATGACGATGGTCAGAGATTACAGCATGACATATAATCCAGAAATAGATGGTGTTATAGATGTTTCAAATCCTGTAATATGTGAAAACTCTATCGAATACCTGAAGGATCTTAAGCAGTATGTTGAGGAAAGGGGGGCGTCAATTTATTTTATTGCACCGCCTATACTTGCTGACGCTGTTGTCTGCGACTATGAAGATTTTGACAAACTGAAAAGTCTTGAGGAGGAACTAATTGGAATTGAATATATAAGTGATCCCACAGATTATATATTTCCCAGTGATTTGATGTCAAATGCAATTTATCATTGCAACAGTGCTGGCGAAATAGTGAGAACAGAATTACTGATTGAAGACCTGAAAAAGGTATTGCAGGAGTAAAACATGTGCCTTTCCTGTTTTACGTCCCCTGCTCCCACCACCTCCGACAAGTCCTGTTTCCTCTCTCTTTCTTGTTGACACGTCCCGGCAAAAACCTACGGCATCTTGCTTTGCCGGGACACAATGTTGTTGCTGTCGATCTGTATGCCCTCAATGCTGCTCACATAGCGGGAGAGACGGGCGTATCCGTAATCCTTGTACTTGAAGTCGGGAAAATGCTCGTGAAGCTGCTGTCCCAGAATCTCCAGCTTGATATTCTGCTCCGCCTTGCGGATAATATACTGCTGAACGCTGGTCTCCATGCTGGCGGGCGCTCCCTGACCGCCTCTCACAACCAGTATCGTGGTGCCCTGCTTAACAATCTTGAATTTGGTGGCCTCCGTGATGAATTTCATCATGGCGTTGTAGCCATAGTTGCGCTCGTCAAAATCGGGATAAAGTCTCTGCAAATTGCTCTTGACCATGCCCAGATTAGCCGGCTCTCCGTTGTTCTCACACTCCTGCAGCAGATTGTTGATGGCGGATTTGATCTCGCCGATAGGCGTGATGGAATCCCTCTCCGCCACTGGCTTGTCCCCCTTGGACTCATCGTCCACAATCTTATCCAGGAATTTGTATTCGTCGCAGGCTGCGATAAAGGTCTTGGACGCGTCGCTCTTGCCCATGCCGATCACAGACTTGCCCTCCTCCCGCAGACGGCTTACCAGCCGCGTGAAATCGCTGTCTGAGGTCACAATGCAAAAACCGTCTGTGTTGTCCTGATACAGTATGTCCATGGCGTCAATCACCAGCATAATGTCCGCCGCGTTCTTCGCGGTGGAATACCTGGACTGCTGGATGGGCACAATGGCGTATTTCAGCGCCTTCTTGTTCCAGCTGGCCAAATCAGGATTGGTAAAATCGCCGTACATTCGCTGATAGGTGATGACTCCGTATTTTTTTAGTTCACTGATAATCACGTCCACATACTTGGGGCTGGTGTTCTCAGCGTCAATCAACAGTGCATATTTTCTCTCTTCCATAAAGACCTCCCGTCTCTCGCATAACTACATTGTATCCTACTTTTGAGAAAAAGGCAACCATGCGAAAAAAGAAGAATAAGCCATTGCGCAAATATATTAAAAGGTGGTACAATGTCCGTAAAGGTCCGGAAATCGTATCCGGCCTTCCAAGTACACGATAAATAAGGGGGCCTACCTATGGAAAAACAGATTTTCACCAATGATGTGATCTTGTCCTGGCTGCAATATTATTCTCAGAACACCACCATTGATTTGGAACATGTAAAAATCATTGACATTACCAAGAAAAATAAGAATGTGATCCCCACCGTGGAAGCGCACAAAACCACTCTGGTGTTCACCAACGCGGGGATTAACGATATCTTTTACAGGCTGTGGAACGCGGGGCTGGGCGAGTGTGAGGTCTGGTACAACGAAGGCTCCGAACCCAGCGGACAGATTCTGCACAAGCAGGTCAAGGACATGATTGACCGCGGCATCAATGCCTCCGCCGGAATGCTGATTCTCAATCCCAACGCTCGCAACACTGCTAAAATCGGACTGAGCAACGAGTTATTGCAGAGGGGTTCCATACAGTATGTGGGCAGCGAAATCCGCGCTATCATACTAAACAAAATGGCTGTGGACCCTCAGGATGACCTGGTGGTAATCGGCGGAGAGAGCATCGCCATAGAGGCGGCTCTGATTGCGGCGGAAGGCTCTGTCATAGCCGTGGAATACAGTCAGGCAGACCGGGTCACGCTGGAAGACAATGTAGCTCATTTTGATCTGCACAACGTAAAGATCATAGATCATGTGGACGCGGAGAGCATGAAGAACTGTCCCGTGCCCTCTCTGGTATTCCTGGTGGCCTCCGCCAGCACTGACCAGGAACTGACATACCTGACCAGCCTGAATCCCAATATCAATGTAGTAATCTACACCCTGGATTTCAAGACTGCAGCCGGACTGCCCGCCATACTGAACGCCCTGGGATTGGAGGATGTGGATACGATTCAGGTGTCTGTTTCCAAGCTGGGCAGCAACAACACCTTCAAGACTGATCCCGCTCCCTGGATTATCACAGCCAGGTCCCGACAAAACGGGTAAAATTACGGCTGCCTATCACCTGGGAGTCAGGCGCTGACCGCAGTCTGCGCCTGACGAACCGCCAGGATATCCTCTATATGAACGTCAAATATCGCGGCAAGCACCAGCAGATTGTCTACTGTGGGCAGCGCTGTGCCGTGCTGCCACTTGTAGATCGCCTGGGGCGTGGCAAAGCCGAATATCTCCTGCAGCTCCCTGACCGTCATCCCCCGGGCGTCCCGCAGCCTTGCAATGTTCTGTCCTGTTGCCACCATGTCGATGGCTGGCATCTGTGTCATTTTCTCACCTCCTGCTATTTAAGTTCCGCATATTCCTTTCGGTGCGCTTAACCGGTGAACAATATTCGGCTGCTCCAGCGTTCGTATATCGTTCAGCGCACACTCCGGGAACATGCTGTTCTAAGAGTTTCGCAATCTCCCTGACAGAGATATGTTTCTTCCATTATAAAAACCGCCTATCTCATTACAAGATAAGCGGTCATCACCTCTACGCATTTATTCTCCCTCTCTGAATCCTCATTCAGTCGGGCTGTGCATCCGTTTTCGTTCTCGCTCCATCCTGTAAAAGCATAGCAAAGAAAAGCTCTGATATATTTTCAGTGCCTCAAGGGATTCGTATTTATAATATTCTTGTACGAAACGTCTGCTCAACATGGCTTTTCCTTTCCGGTCCGTGCCCGGACCACTCTTTGGGGAATCTATTCTAATCTGTTTCAACTATAACATACTCCGGTTTGTTTGTCATTATACTGGAAGTATAATTTTTCTTCTTACTCTAGTTTACCTTCAACTGGCTCACAGCCTCTTCCATCTGTTTCGCCCTCTCCTCCAGCTGTTCCACCATGGCCTTCAGTTCCTCTACATATTCCTTCTGGCGCTTGGCAATTCCATCCACCTGAACAGAGTTGGCGCTGGTCTGCTCCGATACCGCCGAAATATTTGTGATGGCGCTGACAGCTCCCTTCTTGGATTCCTCAATCTGAGCCATACCCGCCGTCATCTGCGACAGATTGTCGGCCATCATCTTCACCCGCTCATTCACCATGTGGAAAGCATCCTGGGTCTTGCCCAGAGAGTCATTCTGCGAGGTAACAATCTCACCGGCCTGATGCACCGCATCCACCATCTGTTCCGTCTGGGTCTGGATCTGCTGTACAATCCCACCGATCTGCTGAGCCGCATTCAATGACTGGTCGGCCAGTTTTCGAATCTCTTCCGCCACCACCGCAAAACCTCTTCCAGCGTCTCCCGCCCTGGCGGCCTCAATGGATGCATTCAGGGACAGCAGATTGGTCTGAGACGCAATCTCATCTATCACACCAGCAAAATTACCGATGGACTGAGTCTGATCGTTCAGCGACAGAATATCCCTCTGGATTGCGCCGGTGATATCCGCCGTCGCCTTGGATTTGTCACTCAGGTCCTCAATAACCTGCATTCCATCTGTAATGGTTTTATTGGCGTCCTCTGAAATTCTGCTGATCTCATCCGTGTATTCATACACCGTGCGAATTTGATCCGACAGGGAATTAATCTGAATCACACATTCCTGGGCGTCCTCCGCCTGCAGAGACACACCCCTTTCGATCTCCTCGATTGCTCCCAGAATCTCGTCGCTGGAATCCATCAGCTGCTGCGTGCTGCTGCCTACCTGCCCTGAGGTCTGCTGTACCGTCAGCACCACACCCTGTACTTCCCTGATCAATGTCTTCATGCTGGCAATCATATGAGAGAGACTTCGCGCAATCTGACCGAATTCATCTTTTCTTCTTAGAGTCACTTCCGCCGTGAAATCTCCCTGAGATACCTTATCCAGCGGCCTTGTAATCTCTGTCACACCCTTGTTCAACGTTCCCGATAAAAAGATACACATAATAACGGCAATCACAAGCGCAATCAGCACCATCAGATATGTAATGGCCTGGATCGTGCCGGTATTTCCCAGAAACTGACTGGTGGGCACCAGCGTGATCAGCATGGCCCCCGTGGAACCTATTCTGGAATAGGCAAACACATAGGGACGCCCCTGAAAACGAACATCCATATATCCATCCGCCGCCTCCGCCGAGAGCGCTTTCTGATAGGCCTCCATCTGACTGAATACCGGAGTCTCCGCCTCCTGCGCGGCCGTATCCGCGTCACTTCCCGCAAACACGGTCTCTCTTCCCCCCGGCGCCACGAACGCCGCATAGCTGCCCGCGCCGTTGTTCAGCTCCGCCAAAGCCTCATAGATCGTGTTTTTATCAATGTCCACAATTAAAATCATATTGGTCTTCATGTTGACCTTGCGCCACAGGCTGACAGCATAGTCAGAACTGTTGAATCTGTCATCCTTGTCATAGACCACCTGCTCCAGAAACGGATGGGAACCCAAATAACCCCACTTCTGCTCTGAGGCGTCAATCTGCTGGCCCTCCTCAGACGCGAGAAACTCTCCATACAGTCCCATATTCATCGTTGCGGGCGTGGTGGTCAGGCCCGTAGCAATGTCACTGATCAAATATATATGATAGACGAAATCGGAAATACTCTGCATACTCCGAATCTTGGAACCCACCTCATCCTTGGCGCTGGTCTGCTCCTTGGTCAGCGAGGACACGTCCAGTTTCGGATTGAGGTAATACGCCGCGCACCCGTCCATGGAGATAATCTCCATCATCTGGTTGTCCACCTGCTGAAGTCCCAGCTCCAGATAGCTGCCCTTGGCGGAAACCGTCTCTGCCATGGATGCTTTCACTTCCTCGCTGACCACATTTTTGGCCACCGAGTAGGATACCGTTCCCACCAGAAAGATCATGACGATCAAGATCACAAAGGCGCCTATCATCCTGAACATCAGACTGTTGGGAGACAACCTGCGCCCGGAAATGCCTTCTGTCACTGCCGCCTTGTTCCTCTGCTGTCGGGGTTTTTGGGCCTCCCGAGTCTTAGGCTTCTTGGGCGCTTTCGGAGTCTTAGGCTCTTTGACCGCCTGGGGCCTGTCTATGGACTTCTCTTTTGTTTTACCCATATTTATCTCCCATCATCTCAGACTTTTATAACTATATTTAGTGTATCATTCCGTCATTCACATGTCAATCAAAACCACACTACTTCATCTCATTTGCCATCTGATACAAGTGCCAGTATATCCCCGCCTGGGCCATAAGCTGCTCATGGGTGCCCTCCTCGGTAATTCCTTCCTCCGTCAGCACCAGGATACGGTCACTGTTTCGGATTGTGGACAGACGATGCGCCACCGTCAGCGTGGTACGCCCCTCAGACAGCGCTGCCAGAGATTTGGCCACTTCGTACTCGCTCTCATTGTCCAGCGCGGAGGTAGCCTCGTCCAGGATAATAATGGGGGCATCCTTCAAAAACATTCTGGCAATGCTGATTCTCTGTTTCTGACCTCCGGAAAGTTTCACGCCCCGCTCCCCGATATATGTGTCATAGCCGTCCTTCAGGCCCATGATAAACTCGTGAGCGCCTGCCCGGCGGGCCGCCTCCTCCACCTCCTGACGAGTGGCGTCCGTCCTCCCGTAAACGATGTTTTCATAGACTGTACCCGAAAACAGGTACACCTCCTGCTGCACCACTCCAATGCTGCGGCGCAGACTCTTCAGCGTCAACTGCTTGATATTCCTGCCATCCAGATAAATCTCACCCTCCGTCACATCATAAAATCTGGGAATCAGATTGCACAGCGTAGTCTTGCCGCCGCCGGAGGGACCCACCAGCGCCACCTTCTCGCCGGGTTTGATATGCAGATTCAGGTTACGGAACACCTGATTGTGGTCGTCCGGATATTCAAAGCTCACATTCTCAAACACGATATTTCCCTGTGCCTGGGTCAGCTCCACTGCCCCCGGCTCGTCGAAGATCTCGATATCCGCATCCATAATCTCCAGGAATCGCTCAATTCCGGTCATTCCCCGCTGGAACTGCTCAGCAAATTCTATGATCCGCCGCACCGTGGCAATAAATGTGGATACATACATCACATACGCCACCAGATCGCTGGGCTTGATCGCTCCCTGTATCACGAAAAGCCCCCCTGCTACGATAGTCACCAGATACATCAGCCCGTCAAAAAGCCGGGTAGAACACTGAAAAAGTCCCATGTAGCGGTAGCTGTGCTTTTTAATCTGGTAAAATTTCCGGTTGTCCTGCTCAAACTTCTCATTCTCCACATGCTCATTGGCAAAAGCCTTCACCACTTTTTGTCCCAGCAGACTATCCTCAATACGGGCATTCAGCTCTCCCACCTGCTGCCGCTGTTGCCGAAACAGGGCTCTCAGCCGCAAGTTGATCTTGCTGCACACCACCACCATCACCGGTATGACGCAAAAGATAATCAAAGTCAGGGGCACATTGATGGTACACAGAATGATAAAGGATGCCACTCCCTTGATCCCGGCAATAAAAAACTCTTCCGGACAATGGTGCGCAAACTCTGTCACGTCAAACAGATCGTTGGTGATCCGCCCCATAATCTGTCCTACCTTGGTGTTGCTGTAGTAGGTGTCGGACAGTTTTTGCAAATGTCCATAGGCATCCCGCCGCATATCCGTCTCTATATCCACACCCATCACATGACCCGTGTACGCCATATAATAATAGGCCGCGGCATCAATCAGCCGCAGCACCAGATACAGCAGTCCCAACCGCCCCACAGTACGCACCGTCAGCAGCGCTATATCCTCCATGGCCTGGTTCGTGATATGGCGGATGATCAGCGGCAGCACAATCTCACAGATTGTAGTCAGCGCCGCGCACAGCAAATCCATACATAATACCTTCACATGAGGTCTATAGTAGGGCAAAAATCTTTTCAACAGCACAGTTGATTTGTATTTTCTCTCTTTCATCCTTATCCCCCGCATATCGCAGATTTTTATCTGCGAGCCGCCGCACTTATTTAAGCAGCGCCGCCAGTTTTTTCTGCATAAAGGCAATCACCGGCCCCAGGAAAAACGCCACCCCCAGAGTCACGATTCCTACATCGCCGCCCAGCGCAAAGCCAGCCGCCATAAAACAGATATCCCATATCATACGGATCGCCTTAAAAGGTATCTTCCTGCACCTGTGGGAAATGATAAAGGGCATGGCGTCATAGGGCGAGGAACCCAACCCGGCGGTCATATAGGTGGAAGCGCCCAGAATAAAGACGATCAGCACTGGCACCAGCAGCCCCCAGCGCACAGGCATGGACGCAAAAAAATCTCCGGGCAGCACTCTGTCCCATATCCATCCAAAGAAATCTGATATGTATCCCAAAAATACCATATTGCCCACAGTGCCGAACCCTATATAACTCATGTCAAACCGTAGCACAAAGACAAAAGTCACCAGATGGCACAGCAGTTGGGCTGTTCCAAAGCTGATGGGCACATAGTTTATCACCCCCTGGGTCAGGCAGGAGCAGGGGTCGGTGCCCAGCGCCAGCCGTATCAGCAGAGACAGGCCAAAGCCCTGCACGGTCACTCCAATTATCATCATCACCAACCGGGTCCAGAACTTCGGCGGTCTTGCAAAACAGGTCAATTTCATAAAAATTCTCCTAACTATTGTTTTGTAACTGTTCTTTCAGTGTAGCACTTGTGAGGCTTTCTTGCAAGTATTCTCTTGTACCGGGCCGCTTTTTGTGATACAGTTTAGCCAGCGGCATTTATGCAGGACTCATACCTGTGGAAAGGACGGCACACATGACACCTTTATCAGAAAAAAGACTGTTTCTGTTCGACATAGACGGCACCATCGCCGTGGGCAACACGCTGTATCAGGGCACCCGCCCCCTGCTGGATTATATTCAGTCCGTGGGCGGCAGAGCCTACTATATCACCAACAATTCCACCTGGAGCAATGCGGATTACGTCAGAAAATTCCGGGACATTTTTGGCCTGGAAACCTGTGAAAACCAGTTCATCACCTCCGGCTACATGACCCTGCGTTTTCTTCGGCAGTATCACAGCACGGACAAAATTTATGTGCTGGGCACTGCCTCCTATATCGCCGAGCTGCGCAAAAACGCCCTGTGCGTCACGGAAAATCCGGAGGAGGATGTCAGATGTGCCGTGGTAGCCTATGACAGCGAATTGACCTATCAGAAACTGGTCAACGCCTGCCAGCTGCTGTCTGTCATGGATATTCCCTTTTACGGCACCAATCCGGACCTGCGCTGTCCCATAGACTTCGGCTTTATTCCGGACTGCGGCTCGATCTGCCAGATGATCACCGCTTCCACAGGCAAAACGCCCCGCTATCTGGGAAAACCCAATCCCGAGGTAGTGGCTCTATGCTTGGCAGACAGCGGCTTTTCAGCAGACCAGACCCTGGTGGTAGGGGACAGACTCTACACGGATATCGCCTGCGGCATCAACGCCGGTGTGGATACCTGCGCCCTCTACACAGGGGAAACCTCCCCCGAGGAGATTGCCCAAAGCGCGTACAAGCCCACCTGCGCCTTTGCTGATGTGCAGGCGCTGCTTAATGCCTGCTTAAGCCGCTAGCGGCAAACTAAGCCGGGCGCGGCTATCTGCCCGCCCCCGCCATACCGTCCTCCAGCACTCGCAGGACATTCCCCCAGAAAATCTTATCCAACTGTCTCTCAGTAAAACCACTTTGTTTCAGAGCCTCCCACAACCTTCCCATAGCCTGGGCGCCCGGCAGAGAATCATTGGTATCAATACCGTCAAAATCGCTGCCAAGCCCCAGACAATCCTCTCCGCCCGTTTGGAAGATATGGGCCGCATGGGCCGCCACATCCTCCAGTCTGCCTGCATTTTTCGCTCCCTCCGGCACGGCCTTCAAAAAATCCGTGCAGAAATTAAGTCCCATGACGCCGCCTTTCTCCGCCAGGCAGCGTATCATCTCGTCCGTCAGGTTGCGCACACAGGGGCAGACGGCGCGGGCGTTGGAGTGACTGGCCACAAAGGGCCGACGGCTGATCTTAGCCACATCCCAGAACCCTCTGTCCGACAGGTGGGACACATCTACCAACATCCCCAGCTCCTCCATCCGGCTCACAAAGGCCCTGCCCTTCTCTGTCAGACCATGCTCTGCGTCTGCCTGAAACAGCGATTCATAGCCGCAGCGGGAATTCAGTCCGTTGATGTTGGGATACCCCAGCTCATTGGGGAAATTCCATGTCAGGGTCATCATTCTCACCCCCATATCGTAAAGCTCCTCCAGTCGTTTCAAGCTGCCCCCGCAGACGCCGCCTTCCTCCACTGTCAGCAGCGCCCCTACCTTTCGGGACTGCCTGCAGCTCTCCAGCCCGGCGGTACTGTCCACCGGCTGCAGCAAGTCGGCATTCAAGGCTATCTCCTGCTGGAATACTTCATACAGCTCCCGCATATCCTCCCAGGCTCTGTCCGGCCAGGCCGCTCCCTGTTCGTCAATTCCCCCGCATCCCCGCAGATTCACATACAGTGCAAAGCATTGAAGCAGATAATCGCTCTTTGCAAGCCTAAGGGCGTCTATGTGCATTCCGTTTTCCCGCAAACCGCACTCCTCTCCTTTTTCCTTCCGCCGATGACGGATTTCACTGATCGTGTCACAATGCATGTCAATAATCATTTAAGCCACCTCCATAATCAAGCAGGAGGATGCCAACAAGGCATCCTCCGCTGTACTTTTCATGCAACCGCTCTGTCCAAAGAAATTATTTCTCTCTGTTTCTCACGGAGAAATCCACTCCTGTGTCGGAGGGCACCTCCTCGTCAAAGGTATAATCCTTGCCGGGGAGAACAGCGTTCATAAAGATACCCACCAGGGCACCCACCGCCAAACCAGACAGGCTGATAGTCACCCCTTTCACAGTAAAGACAATGGCTCCCGCCTCGCTGTAAGCGATACCGATGGACAGCACCAGAATCATGGCCGCGATCAGGACGTTGCGGGTCTTGCCAAAGTCCACCTTGGTCTCCACAATATTTCGCACACCTACTGCGGAGATCATGCCATACAGCACCAGGGATACGCCGCCCACTGTGGCCGTGGGCATGCAGCCAATCACCGCCGCGAACTTGGGACAGAAAGAGAACAGAATGGCAAAGCAGGCCGCCAGCCGGATTACCAGCGGGTCAAACACTCTGGTCAAGGACAGCACACCGGTATTCTCCCCGTAGGTGGTATTGGCGGGCGCGCCAAACAGAGACGCCATAATTGTGGCCAGACCATCTCCCAACAGCGTGCGATGCAGTCCCGGGTCCTTAATATAATTCCTGCCCACAGTAGAGGAGATTGCGGATACGTCGCCGATATGCTCCACCATGGTTGCCAGCGCAATAGGCATAATGGTAATCAGGGAGGTGATCAGCAGCTCCGCGTCTGCCTTGCCCAGCAAAGAGAACACGGTCTCATTCCAGTGCAGGGGCAGCCCCACCCAGGCGGCTTCCCGTATGGGGGTGAAATCCACTTCCTGTATAGGAATAAACTCCACTCTGCCAAACACCGCCGCCAGCAGATAGGAACCAATCACACCGATGATGATGGGGACAATCTTAATCATGCCTTTGCCCCAGATATTGCAGATTATCACCAGCAGAATCGCCGTGAGGGCAACCAGCCAGTCCGTACTGCAGCTGTCAATGGCAGTGTGGGACAATGTCAGGCCAATGGATATGATAATGGGGCCGGTGACAATGGGCGGGAAAAATTTCATCACCCTGCTGGTTCCAAACAGCCTGATCAGCAGTGCCAGCACCAGATAGAGCAGACCCGCACAGGCCACTCCAAAGCAGGCGTAGGGCAGCAGCTCTTTATTGGGCTGCTTGTTAATCATAGGCGCTATCGCCATGTAGCCTCCCAGAAAGGCGAAAGATGATCCCAGAAACGCAGGTACCTTTCCCTTGGTCAGCAGGTGAAACAGCAGGGTGCCCAGTCCCGCGAACAGCAGGGTAGTGGACACGTCCAGCCCCGTCAGCATGGGCACCAGGATCGTGGAACCGAACATGGCGAACATGTGCTGAATTCCCAAAATAATTACTTTGGGCGTTCCAAGACTTCTGGCGTCATAGATATCGCTCCTTCCCAGTGCGTTTGATTTGTCACTCATCTCTTTATCCCTCCTATTTAAGTTCCGCAGTTTCCCTGCAAGCGCACACTTGGTGATGAATATCTGGCCGCCAAAGCGTCCTGATATCCATCAGTGCGCTTTCCGGGAATCTGCTGTTTTTAAGTTCCGCATCTGTCCTACCAGTACCACAACCGGCAGAGTAATTTCCGGCCGCTTGCGCGTCCACAAATTCTCTGGGCACTGTCCGGACAGATGCTGTTTTAAGTTCCGCATCTGTCCTGCAAAAAAGGCTGCTTGGTGAGCAAACTCCCTCGCAGCCCTTTACAGCATATGCTTATGTGTTTTGTCCATTATAGCTTAACCTGTATCGTCAGTCAAGCAAAACCGCATTGTCCTTCAAATATTCTTCCCATAGAGCGATGTACTTTGCTTTCAGGTGAACACCATCCGAGGTGTAGTCCTTCACCATTCCTCCGCTCTCGTCGCAGAGCGCCTCGTTGACGTCCAGATAAAATATCTTCTCTCCATCCGCCAACTGACTCAGCGCCTCATTGCGGGCCTGTATGCCCTCGTTGTTGATATAGTCCCCCTTGGCAGACCGTTCTGCGGTGACCTTCAGAATTCCCTGGATATAGATGATAGCGTCCGGCTGCAGCTCCTGCAAGCGCGCCACTGTCTCCCCATAGGTCTGGGCAAAACTTTCCGGAGTGCCCCCGCCCATCTCATTAATGCCAATCATAATATATATTTTGCCGAAACTCTGATGCTGAAGAGCCTCCTCTACCGTAATCTTCTCCTGCTGCTCCGGCATCTCCACAATCTCCGCGGTAAAAAGCTTGTAAATAGTCAGTCCGGTGGATGCGTAAAAAGTCGCCGTCTCTCCCAATCCTCCGTACTTGTGCAGTCCCACAGTACGGGAATCCCCCAAAAACAGGGCGTCAGAAAAATAGTCTTCCTCCACTCTTCCTATTCGTATCTCAGGCTCCGGCTCCGGGGTTGGAGCCGGGGTTTCCACTGGCGGCGGCGTCTCCTCCGGCTCCGGAGTTGTCTCCGGTACCTCCCCGCTCTCCTCCGGAGCAGGAGAATTCTCCGGTTCGTTCGCTACGATGTCCGTCCCCTGCTGCCAGTCCTCCTGCGTCTCTTCCTCCCCTGCCATATTTGCGTCCTGCCAGGCGATTATCCTCGGTATCCCCTCCGTCGCTCCGTAATAAATGATACCGCTCACTGCCAATATGATCACAAATGACCACTTTTTCCACCACTTCAAGGTCATCCTCCACCTTTATCCGTCATTAAAAATGCAAATACATGAAGGGATTCCCTCCCCCCAGCGTAATCCTGTGTACACAGAACCAGAATGCGCTCGCCAGCAGGAGCATTCCGAACCAGCGTTTCTCCAGTTTCTGATAGAGCCAGCGCGCCAACGGTGTGCTGGCTGCAATGCCCGCCGCCAGCAACGAACCGTAGTCCGTCAACGCTCTTTGCCAGTCCTGGGCATACACCGCCACGCTCTCTCCCACTCCGAACATCCTGCTCAGATAGATGCCCAGCTGTCCCAAATCCGGTATGGCAAAGCACATCCAGGTGACGGGAATCACCGCCCACAGATACAGATGACAGATCGCTGGAGCCTTGCCCCGCCACAATCTTCCCACCTGTCTCTCCAAGATGATCAGCAGACAGATGCCCATACCCCAGATCAGGAAATTACCCGTGGTTCCGTGCCATAAAGAGGTCAGCAGCCATACCGCCAGCAGATTGCAGACCGTCCTGCCCTCGCCCCTGCGGCTGCCGCCCAGAGGAATATACACATACTTGCAGAACCAGTTGCCCAACGACATATGCCATCTGCGGTAAAACTCCCGCACGGACGTGGCCATATAGGGCTGCCGGAAGTTCTCAGGCAGCTCAAAACCCAGCATGCGCCCCAGTCCCACGGACATCACCGAATAACCCGCGAAATCAAAATACAGCTGCAGAGAATAAGCCACCGCGGCGATCCAGGCCAGAGGTGTGGAAATGCTCTCAAAGCCCGTGACCTGCACCTCATTCCACAAAAGCGCCAGCCGGTCCGCCAGCAGCACCTTTCCGCACAGTCCCAAAATAAACAGTTTCAGTCCGGCCTGCAGACTCTCCGCGTTACAGCTGCGGCGAATCAACTGTCTGCGCAGATCCTTGTACCCCGTGATAGGACCCATGATCAGTTTGGGGAACATCATAATATATGCCGCGAAGTTCACAAAGTTTCTCTCCGCCGGCACTTCCCTGCGATACACGTCCACCAGATATGACACTGCCTGGAACGTGTAGAAACTGATGCCCAGGGGGAGCATAGCGCCTCCCTGATAATATTTAAATAAAATCAAAACGCCGATGTTCACCGCCACTGCGGCGATCAGCTCTCTCTTCCTGCGTATCATCCTGGCCGCTATGAAATTGCCCGCCGCGGACACCACCAAAAGCCCCAGCCAGCGCAGATCTCCATACGCATAGAAAATCATGCTTCCAACCACCAGGACTCCGTTTTTCAGTTTTTGCGGGGCAATCATATATACCAGGATAAAAATCGGGAGGAAGTACAACAAGAATTCAATACTGCTGAATACCAAGACAACCACATCTCTCACGTAATTTTTATATATAGAATTGTAGCCGCTATTCCTGCAAAATACAAGAAAATTAATCTTAAATTTTCATTTCTTTTCTTCACAACTTTGTCACAACTTATTAAGAATTGTTGCCAATATTTCAAAAATGATTTACACTGTTGTTAAAGACTCCGTGTTCTGATATTGGAACACAAAAAGGACGGTGCCAAAATTATGAAAGAACAACTTTACACCATACCGCTGAACGAGGCCATGGAGGCCCATGACGAATGCCCCTTCTGCTTTATCGAGCGGGCTGTGGAGCAGGACGTGATGGACTTTTGCCTGGGCAACAGCAGTTCCTATATGGAGGCGGATATCCGCGAGGCCACAGATAAGGCGGGATTCTGCCGCATGCATTTCCAGAAAATGTTCGACTACGGCAACACTCTGGGAAATGCCTGGATTCTGAAGACCCACTATCAGAGAACCATCAAGGAGATGAAACAGCAGTTTGCCGCTTTCTCCCCCGGCAGGATGTCCCTGAAGGACAAGCTGCGAGGCAATACCGGTGGGAACAGTATCAGCATGTGGGTTTCCCAGAAGAACAATTCCTGCTATATCTGCGATCATTTCAAGGACAATTACTCCCGCTATATGGACACATTTTTCCACATGTACAGCCGGGATGAGGATTTTCGGGAAAAGGTAAAAGACAGCAAGGGATTTTGTCTGACACACTTCGGAGACCTGTGCAGCGCCGCAGATCAGCGACTGTCCGAGAAGGAGCTGAAACAATTTTATGATATGGCGCTGCCTCTGATGGAGCGCAATATGGAACGCCTGTACGAGGACGTGTCCTGGATGGTAGAAAAGTTTGACTATCAGAACAAGGACGCGGACTGGAAAAACTCCCGCGACGCCATACAGCGGGGCATGCAAAAGCTCAAAGGGGGCTACCCTGCCGACCCGCCCCACAAGATGAACAAGTAAGCGCCCTTATATCTTTACAATGCGCTCCAACATATCAATATATTCTATGGTTTCAGCATATAACATCTCCGGCTGGAAGGATGCGTCCAGAAAGCGTTGCTGCATCAGCCCCTGTATGGTGTACCGCAGCATCCTCTCCAGCTTGCGTCCGTCCACTCCCGCCGGCAGGCTTTCATAGTCGATCTGGTTCTGTATTCTCTCGTACTCCGCCTCCAAATCCTCCCGCTTTTGTTCTGTAGCCAGCAACGCCTCACTCACATCCTCCTGCATACAGCGGTTCAGAAACTGCTGCATGTACGGATAGCCTTTCATGGCCTGCATGCGGGCCAGCTCCATAGCCCTGCACACGGCAAACAAGTCCTTCTCCTGAGCCGGCACCCGGGCGCCCAGCTCCAGAATCATATACCTGACACTGTAGTCATATACAAAGGTATACACACCCAGTTTGCTGGTAAAATAGTGGAACAGCAGTCCCTTACTGATGCCTGCCTCTCTTACGATCTCATCCGTGCTGGCATGACGATATCCTTGCAGGGCAAACACCTTCAAAGCGGCGTTGATCATTCTATCCTGTTTTTCTTTCTTCAGATCAAAAAATTTCCCGTTCATACATTCCTCTATCTACAACTTTACGAATCACTATTTTAACACACCCGGAATATGCTTGCAAGGAGTGGTTCCCTTGAGTTTATAAACTTTTTATACATATTCTCTTTTCATTTCCGCAAAATAGTATTAAAATATCTATATAAAAAACAGACTCATCTTGAAAGGAGTAACCCCATGGCTAAAAAATTTGGTAAGTTCTTACTCTTTACTGCCGCCGCAGGCACCGCAGCTGCCGCTGCCTATTACTGCCTGACCAGGAAAAACGCCGCTCCCGTTGTCACAGAGGAGGATGACGACTACGACAACTTCAGCGATGATCTGGACGAGGAGGCCGCCACACCTGTGCGCAACTATGTATCCTTGGCCAAGGAGGCATCAGAGAAAGCTGTGGAGAAGGCCGGATCCGTCGCAGGGACCGTTGTGCAGAAAGTAGGGGACGCAGTGAGTACCCTCTCTGAGAAACTCTCCGGCACGGAGGAACACTTTACCACCCTGTCCCAGACCATATCCGATGCGGAAGATAAGGTGGAGAAGGATGTGGAGGAATTCTTTGACGAGGAGGAAGCCGCCGAGGAAGACTCTCTCATCGAGGAGGAACCCTCCGGCAGCGAGACCGAAGAGAAATAATACCGCACTACAGCCAGGCCTGCCGCAAAAGCGTCAGGCCTTTTTTAATGTCCTCCAGGCCCAGCCCGCCATATCCCAAAAGCACAGTGCTGCCGGGCTGCCTTCCCGCCTCGCCCACCAGGCACTCCGACAGTCCATACACCCTGACGCCCTGTTCCCGCGCCGCCGCCACCAGAACGTCCTCCGTCTGCCCTCTCCTGTCAGTGAGCAGCAGGTGCAGACCTGCGTTTTCCCCTGTGACGCTGAAATTTTCTCTAAAATCCTCCAGTCCGTCCAGCAGCATATCATGTTTTTCCTTATAATATTTGCGCATCTTATTCAGATACCGCTCAAAGTATCCCTCCGAGATAAATTCCTCCAACACTTTCTGATCAATCCGGGACACAGTGGCAGAGTAAAAATAACACTGCTGCCGATAGCGCTCCAACAGGGTCGGAGGCAGTACCATATAACTCACCCGAATAGCCGGAGCAATAGATTTGCTGAAGGTGCCGATGTAGATTACCCGCCCTTGCGTATCGGAGGCCTGCAGGGAGGGGATGGGCTTTCCACGGTAGCGGAATTCACTGTCATAGTCGTCTTCAATCAGATAGCGGTCCGGCGCCTCGTTGGCCCATTTTAGCAGCTCCAGCCGTCTTCCAATAGGCATCAACACCCCCGTAGGATACTGATGAGAGGGCATCACATACGCCGCCGTCACATCGCTTTGGCGCAGTCCCGCCACTGACATTCCCGCCTCGTCCATATCCACAGTGGTGATCTCATAAGCAAAGGAGCTGAAAATCTGGTAGGCTCTTTTGTAGGTGGGATTCTCCATAGCTATCCTCACATGCCGCCCCAGTATCTTTTCCAAAAGCAGCAGCAGATAGTCATTCCCCGCGCCCACTATAATCTGCTGTGGGGAACAGTTCACGCCCCGGGAAGAATGCAGATATCCACTTATAGTCTCCCGCAGGCTGTACTCCCCCTGAACATCCCCCTGGGCAAAGAGTCCACTGCTGCTTTCACTTAGAACATTCCTGTTGATCTTGCGCCAGACGCCAAAGGGAAATTGGGACATGTCTGTGGCCGTGGGAGAAAAATCACACACATACCCAGCCCCGCCATCCTGGGACAGTTCTCTCCCATTGGACAGTTCTCTCTCCCGGAATCTCTCCGTCCCATGCCCTCTCTCTTCTCCGGCGTCAAGCCGATACAGCTCCTCCATCCGGCAGACATAGTATCCTTTGTAGGGGCGGGAGGCAATATAGCCCTCGGACAATAGCTGGTCATACGCCAGCGTAGCTGTGCTGCGGGATATCTGAAGATATTCCGCCAGAGAACGGGTAGAGGGAAGTCGCTCCCCCGGACGCAACTTCCCCTCTCTGATTTCCTGTCTGATATATTCATATATCTGCTCATACAGGCATTTTTCACTGCCTGCGCGCAGCATAGCGGTCAAATCATACATACCCTAGTTTCCTGTTTCTTTCCTCTTGGCCACAATCAATTCCTTCAAATCCCTGGCTTTGTCCTTGACACGGTTATTAGCCATGGATGCCAGCAGCCTGGACACATACTGAGAAGCCGTGTCAAGCTCGCCCACCTCATAGGCCAGCGCCGCAGTCAGATAGTCCATGGTATATTCATCCATGCCGCACATGGGATAGCGCTCCGACTTCTGCGCCTCCACAAAACCTTTGTAGGCATTCTGCAGATACTCCATCTCCTGCTGGTTTAACTCCTCCCTCTGCTGGGGCAGCAACTGACGCTTGTTCTCCAGTTCCTCGCGGTAACCGCGCAGCAGCCATGCCGACTTCAGACAAATATAGGCTTTCTCGCTGTTTTTCGCCTTCTTTACCATAGCGCATACCAACGCTATCTTGTAGCGCTCCATGGCCTCCTCGTAGGTATAGTAATCCTCCGAGTGGGGCTGCAATTTCACCTTGTTGCTGATCTGCTCTTTGATCAGGTGTATCTGACCGGACGTCATAGCTGTAAAATAGCGGGTCAGCGCCGCGTACTTACAGTTGGGGCACAGCTCCACATCATACTTTGTGGCGTCAATCCCCACATACCTGGGCCGCAGGTCCAGATCCATGGACACCAGTTTCGCTTTGCCGGTTTTCATGACCCGTGCCGTAAACGGCTTGTCGCACACCGGGCAGGTAAAGGATTTGTCATAGATGTAATCCTTCTCCTCCGGCTGCGCCGGTTCCGCCGCCTGTTCCGCCGCCTTCTCCTCCTCCGCAAACAAATCGCTGTTCTCCAGATCGCCAAGTCCCAAGTCTTTCAGTCCTGAAAAAATACCCATAATACTTAATCCTCTTTCTCTTCTTTTCACATTTTACAACGTTGTTATCATTTTGTTCCTGCCAATACAAAGGAGCTTTTCAGAGATACAATCCGATTGTACACCGGCTGCTCCTGCGTGGAATCCTTTGCGTCCACACAGAAGAATCCCTGACGGACAAACTGGAATCTCTCGTATGCCCCAGCGCCCGCGAATGCCGGCTCCAGATAGCCCTGCTTTACTACCAGGGAATTGGGATTTAAGTACAGTTCCCCGTTCTCATCATAGATAGAACCCTGTTCGTCCGCTTTTTGTTCGTCAATCAGGTTCTCATACAGACGTATCTGCGCCGGGATGGCTGTCTGGGCCGCCACCCAGTGAATGGTGCCTTTCACCTTTCTGCCGTCCGGGCTGTTACCTCCCCTGGATGCGGGATCATAGGTGCAGTGTACCACGGTGACATTGCCCTCCGCATCCTTCTCGCAGCCGGTGCAGGTCACGAAATAGGCGTTCATCAGACGCACCTCATTGCCGGGAAACATGCGGAAATATTTCTTGGGCGGCTCCTCCATAAAGTCCTCTCTCTCGATATACAGCTCTCTGCCAAAGGGGACCTCTCTGCTGCCCAGTTCCTCATTTTCCGGATTGTTCACGGCGGACAGATACTCCGTCTGTCCCTCGGGATAGTTGTCGATCACCAGCTTTACCGGATCCAGCACCGCCATATAGCGGGGAGCCTGAACCTTCAGGTCCTCCCGGATACAGTATTCCAGCGCCGCGTAATCCGCTACGGACTGCGCTTTGGACACACCGCACATCTCCACAAATCTGCGGATGGACTGGGGTGTGAACCCACGACGGCGCAGGGCCGCGATGGACACCAGCCTGGGGTCGTCCCAGCCGTCCACCTTGCCGTCCAGCACCAGTTTCTTGATATAGCGCTTGCCGGTCACCACGTTCTTAAGGTACATCTTTGCCTGCTCAATCTGCTTGGGAGGATGGGGATATTCCAGCTCCCTCACCACCCAGTCATACAGCGGTCTGTGATCCTCGAACTCCAGTGTACAGATGGAGTGGGTGATTCCCTCAATGGCGTCCTCAATGGGGTGGGCAAAATCATACATGGGATAGATGCACCAGGCGTCTCCCGTGTTGTGGTGGCTCATATGAGCTACGCGATAAATCACCGGGTCTCTCATGTTGATATTGGGGGAGTTCATATCTATGCGGGCGCGGAGTACTTTCTCTCCATCCGCATACTTTCCCTCCTTCATCTCCTCAAAGAGCCGCAGATTCTCTTCCACGCTGCGGACGCTGCTGGGGTCCTCTCTGCCCGGTTCTGTGAAACTGCCCCTGTACTCCCTGATCTGGTCTGCGGTCAGGTCCGACACATAGGCTTTACCTTTTTTAATCAGTTTCACCGCCGCCTCGTACATCTGCCCAAAATAGTCGGAGGCATAGAACAGTCTGTCCTCCCAGTCGGCGCCAAGCCACTGCACGTCCGCCTTGATGGACTCTACAAATTCAATGTCCTCCTTGGTGGGATTGGTATCGTCAAAGCGCATGTTAAACTTGCCGCCATACTGCTGTGCCAGAAGATAGTTTGTCAGGATTGCCTTGGCATGACCGATATGCAGATAACCGTTTGGCTCCGGCGGAAAGCGGGTATGCACGGTGTCGCACACTCCCTCCGCCAAGTCTCTGTCGATAATCTGCTCTATAAAATTTCGGGAAACCTTTCCCTCCGCAGATTCCCCTGTCGCTGTATTTTCCAGTTCGCTCATAACTAATCTGTCCTTTCCCGTTTACTGCCTGCTATTTTTTATCATAACATACCAGGCGGCAAGTTTCAATCTATAGTTGGCGACATTTGTCATGTCATTTGCTATCATTCTCAGCTATTTCCTCGTAATTCTCGCCCAACTGCTTATGTTTGATAATGAAGATATTGCTGGGATTGTCGCAGTACGCCGCCAGATAGTCGCCGGGAACTCCCAGCATATAACCGTCCTCGTCCCAGAGCGGGAAAAGCTTGACCCCCTTTTCCAGCTCTCTCACATAAACCTGCAGATTGGCATTGGGTCTGCATGACTTTGCATAGTCCTGTATGTGATAGGTGATGTTCTTGGCGTGATTTTTGATCGTCGGCTCATAGGACGTCACAGCCTTCCAGTCAAACGCCTCGTCCATAATATCATAATATGGCTCAAACTGACTGCTGCTGGTCTGGATAATATCCCCATCGTCCTCCAGCACCAGATAAGTTCCCTCCGCCACGTTCAGGTTTAGCGTCACATCCCCCTCCTGAGTACGGAGAATGGCGCTTTTGCCGATCCCCTCTATGGCGTCCACCCGCACATAGCCCATCAGGTCGGGACGCTTGCGGTAGCGCCGCAGCCCCGCCAGGTCAATCTGGTACTCCTTGGCGTCAATCACCATGAATTCCGCAAAATATTCGTTCATACGGTTGTTGAAATAGGCGTCCGCGTGATGCGAACCGTTTTTCTCCCCGTACAATCGCTTGCTGATGTAGCCGCCCGCCTTCTCCGCATGTCCGCCGCCAGAACCGATACCTTCTGTCAGGTAGGCCGCCAGCTCATTGGCGTTGACCTCCCTGATACAGCTGCGCACGGAAATCTTGTAGCCGTCACCCACTTCATTGTACACCAGGCACACGTCAATCTCGTCCACCTGCAGCAAAAAATCACTGATCAGGCCCAGAATGTTGGGATCACAGGGCTGGGAGTGGATCACAGCGAAACGGTATTCGTCATTGTAGCTGTAGCGGATCATGGCGATTCCCGCAATCATAAGCTCCTGCAGGGACAAATTGGAGTTGCGGAACATGGTGATCAGTCTTTTGTTGGTGTTGATTGTTTCCCACATATCCATATCCCGGGGATTGTGCATCTCTGAGAGCTGGTTGGTGTCTGTATACAAGCCGTAGTACAGCGCCGTTCCCAACACTATGTCCTCGTTCACCGGATAGTCCTCCTCCCGCAGCATAGTCCACACCAGCGTGCAGCAGCTGCCCAGGTCGGACTGAATGCGGCTCATGGGTATATTTTCTATCTCAATGCGGTGGTGGTCAATCACCGCCACCGCATCTGCCTCGAAACGGGTCACATTGCCCGCCCCATACTGGCAATCTACCGTGATCAGAAGGCCCGGGAAGGGCTGCTGCCCCTCCCGCTCCACATATTCTATAGGAAGTTTCAGCTTGTCGCACATCATGCGCAGATTGGCCTTCTGTATCCTGGAAAAGCCGCTGTAAATCATGCGCACCTGCTTTCCCTTGCTGCGAAAATAGCAGTACAGTCCATAGGCTGATCCCAGCGCGTCCGCATCGGGGTTGTCATGACATTGTATCGTTATCGGGTTGTATGGTTCCAAATCTGCCAATCTCATATTCTGCTGTTCTCCTTGTCCTTGGCCGCCGCGCACGTCTGTGTATGTCCTGTTCCAGGCCGGCAGCCCGCCCCGAAACATCCAGCGCTTTTAGTGATGAAACAGGCGAATGCCGGTAAACACCATCGCCATGTCGTACTTGTCACAGCACTCGATAACCAGGTCGTCTCTCACGGAACCGCCGGGCTGGGCGATATATTTTACGCCGCTCTTATAGGCCCTCTCAATGTTGTCGGAGAAGGGGAAAAACGCGTCCGAGCCCAGCGTCACATCCCTGTTTCCATTAAGCCATGCTCTTTTTTCCTCCGGGGTAAACACAGGGGGCTTTACCTTGAAAATCTTCTGCCATGCGCCCTCCGCAAGCACATCCATGTACTCCTCGCCTATATACAGATCAATGGCGTTGTCCCTGTCCGCCCTGCCGATGGTGTCCAAAAACTCCAGTCCCAGCACCTGGGGAGCCTGACGCAGATACCAGTTGTCCGCCTTGCTGCCCGCAAGTCTGGTGCAGTGGATGCGGGACTGCTGGCCCGCGCCGATGCCGATGGCCTGTCCGCCTTTTACATAGCACACGGAGTTGGACTGGGTATACTTTAGCGTAATCAGCGCAATCTTCATGTCAATCAGCGCTTCCTGCGGGATGGTCTGGTTTTTAGTCACAAAGCGGGACAGCAGATCGCCGTCTATATTCAGCTCATTTCTGCCCTGTTCAAAGGTGATGCCGTACACCTGCTTTTTCTCAATGGGGGCGGGCTGGTAAGATGGGTCAATCTGAATCACATTGTAATTCCCTTTTTTCTTGGCCTTCAGCATTTCCAGCGCCTCCTCGGTATAGCCGGGGGCAATGACGCCGTCGGATACCTCGCGCTTAATCAGACGAGCCGTGTCCGCGTCACACACATCGGACAGAGCGATAAAATCTCCGAAAGAGGACATTCTGTCGGCGCCCCTTGCGCGGGCGTAGGCGCAGGCCAGGGGTGACAGCTCACCCAGGTCGTCCACCCAGTAGATTTTTGCCAGCGTTTCCGTCAGGGGCAGTCCCACCGCCGCGCCTGCGGGCGACACATGCTTAAAGGAAGTGGCCGCAGGCAGGCCGGTGGCCTCCTTCAGTTCCTTTACAAGCTGCCAGCCGTTGAAAGCGTCCAAAAAATTGATATATCCGGGTTTGCCGTTCAACACAGTCACGGGCAATTCGCCGCCGTTCTCCATGTAGATACGGGAAGGTTTCTGGTTGGGGTTACATCCATATTTCAATTCGATTTCGTTCATGATTTTATTCTCCTAATTTAGTGTTCCGCAGGTTCCCTGCCTTTTAGTTGTTTTTATTGATGATTCGAGTGTCGTACTGTCCGGTGGCAATGTCAATATAGCGTACGAACAGAGACACCTTGTTCTCCTCATTCAGGCTGTTCCACAGCATGTCCGTGAACGCGTTCATATCGTCCATCATCCCCACAAGCTTAGGCTCACCCTGGAAACTGGGCAATGGATTGCCGTCGTGCATATAGGTGTGAATAAAATGTCCCTCCCCTGCCAGCGGCGTCTCATAAGCGAAGGTATTGCGCACACAGGAGGAGCCATCGCCGTGATTGCTCTTTAAAATGGACATGGCATAGCTGTACCCGCCATTCTCAATATGCATAATACCGGAGATTCTGGGTGTAAAGTTGGGGCCGTCCGGCTCAAATTCCCTGCTGCGCAGAGACTGCTCAAAGGTCAGCTGATGATCCATGCCCTCGTAGATCGTGTCCGTCTGATCTCCGTTGGTGACAATGGTTTTGTTGCCCAGCACACGCACCGGCGCATAGATAATCAGGCTGGGGTCCTCCAGCTTGGACGGGTCGAAAGCCTGGGTGCGGATGCCCTCCCCCTCTGTGACAAAGACGCGATTACGGCTGTTGGAGCTTCTTCCCATGATAAAATAAGCCGTTACCGCATGGCTTGCATCCGGCGTCAGACCGATCACGATGCCTCTGCCGGGATACGCATTGTTTTCCAGTTCCTGCTTTAGTGATAACATACACTACCTCCTAATTAGAGTTCCGCATATCCCCTGCAAGCACACAGGTCCGTGATGAATATCTGGCCGCTTAAGGCGTCCCGATATCCATCAGTGTGCTTTCCGGGAATATGCTGTTTTAAAATAAGTAAGTAAAAAGACCACCTGGGCACACACAGTCAAGGTGGCTGCCCAGGCGGTCGGCTTATTCTACGTTTGCACTCCCCATGGGTCTTCCCATAACAGCTTTGCTGTCTTTCCGCCAGTCGTGTAACGATTACTTATATAGTACATGGTTTGTTGGATTTTGGCAAGTCCTTTGATGCAAAAAATCCGATGGGCCGTCAGACCCATCGGATTAAAGGCTATCAGTATAAACCGCTGTCTACATGCTGCCGAACATTCTCGTGATCAGCATATCGTTCTGCATTTTCTTGCGCTGCATACCCAGTCGGTAATCCTCCAGCAGCTTGTTTTTCTTCTGCTCGGAAACCGCTGTCGGAATATCCAAATCCTCTATCCGGCTCCTGGCGCTCAGAAGATTGTAGGACGCGTTGTTGTTGTAATTGTAGGCGTGTTCCATGGCGTTGGTGTACGCTCCGGTGCTGCTCCTCGCCTCGTTTATCTTCTTCATGGCCGCGTCAATGACGCCGATATCAAAATCTCCTGTGACATTGTAGCCTTCAAGTCCCAGAGACTTCAGCGATAGATTTTCCATCTGGATTTTGATACCTGTTCCATCGGGATTCATGGCAATATCCATGTCTGCCATACTGCCGTCTAACAGTTTCATACCGTTGAACTGTGTGGCGGTGGCCGTGTACTGAATACCCTCTAAAAGCTGATCAACCTCTTTTTGAATCATCTGCTTTTCGGAATCGCCGTACAGCCCGTTGGAGGCCTTGATGCTGAGTTCATGAATTCGCTGTAAGGAGTCCTGCATGGAACCCAGCGCGCCGTCCTTAATATTGGCGACGCCGATACCATCCATAATATTGGCAGCGCCTACATCCAGTCCGTTGTGGTTCCTCTTCAGCTCATTGGAAATGGCAAGTCCGGCCGCATCATCCGCCGCTGTCTGGATTCTCTTTCCGCTTGCGATTTTTCCGTATATGGAGTTTACATTGCTCACGCTCGATATATTCATGTATGCTCCTTTCCCGCGCAGAAACGCCTGCGCATATTTCCAAATCTTTTCTTAACTATATTATAGTGCATTTGACGTCTTGTTGCAAGACTATTTTTACGCATCCACGCTGTAATTGGGCGCTTCCTTGGTGATATGTATGTCGTGGGGATGGCTCTCCTTCAGGGAAGCAGCGGAAATCTTGACAAAGCGGCCGTTCTCCTTCAGCTCCTCAATGCTGCTGGCTCCGCAGTAACCCATGCCGGAGCGCAGTCCTCCCATCAGCTGGAACACGGTATCCTCCACCAGACCCTTGTAGGCCACCCGGCCCTCCACGCCCTCGGGCACCAGTTTCTTGGCGTTCTCCTGGAAATAGCGGTCCTTGCTGCCATTCTCCATAGCAGAGATGGAACCCATGCCACGGTAAACCTTATATTTTCTTCCCTGGAACAGTTCAAAGTCTCCGGGGCTTTCATCGCATCCCGCAAACATGCTGCCCATCATGCAGACATTGCCGCCCGCTGCAATGGCCTTGGTAATATCGCCGGAGTACTTGATACCGCCGTCTGCGATAATGGGGATTCCGTACTCCTTAGCTACGCTGTAGGCATCCATCACGGCTGTGATCTGGGGCACGCCGATACCTGCTACCACACGGGTGGTACAGATAGAGCCGGGACCGATTCCCACTTTCACCGCGTCCGCTCCGGCCTCAATCAGTGCCCGCGTACCCTCGCCTGTAGCCACATTGCCCGCAATGATCTGCACCTCGGGATACTTCTCTTTTATCATGCGAATGCAGCGCAGGACGTTTTCGGAATGCCCATGAGCGCTGTCCAGCACAATCACATCTACCTTGGCCGCCACCAGCGCTGCCACACGTTCCAGCACATTGGCGGTAATCCCCACCGCCGCGCCGCACAGGAGTCTCCCCTGCTCATCCTTGGCAGCCAGCGGATATTTGATGGTCTTTTCAATATCTTTGATGGTAATCAGACCTTTAAGGTTAAAGTCCTTGTCCACAATGGGCAGTTTTTCCTTGCGGGCCTTGGCCAGAATCTGCTTTGCCTCCTCCAGGGTAATACCCTCAGGAGCAGTGATCAGACCCTCTGAAGTCATGGATTCTTTAATTTTCTTGGAGAAATCTGTCTCGAATTTCAGATCGCGGTTGGTGATAATACCCACCAGCTTGCGCCCCTCTGTGACAGGTACGCCGGAAATACGGAACTTACCCATCAGATTGTCCGCATCCGCCAGCGTATGATCGGGAGTCAGAGAAAAGGGATCTGTGATTACGCCGTTCTCAGAACGTTTAACCTTGTCCACCTCTTCCGCCTGCGCCTCAATAGACATGTTCTTGTGAATGATGCCGATGCCGCCCTGTCTGGCCATGGCAATCGCCATACGATGCTCCGTGACGGTATCCATACCCGCACTCATCATCGGAATGTTCAGCTTGATCTTCTTGGTCAGCCATGTGGTCAGGTCCACCTGATTGGGCACCACCTGAGAATACGCCGGTACCAGCAGCACATCGTCAAAGGTAATGCCTTCTCCAATAATCTGTCCCATTTTCTCTCCTCCTTATTTTATGTTCCGCAGGCCCCTTCACAGCACCGCTCCCTGTGAGTCCCCGCGTTTTTGATTTGCATTCGAGTGTAACAAAATTGACAGCCGATGTCAACTGTCAATTTGCGTTTTCTGCATATTTTTTAATCTGTAAAAACTTTTCTGGGCGCCACGTTGCGAATGGCTTTCACCATTTCTTCAGAAGGACTCAGAATCAGTTTCTCGCCGCCCTCATAATACACAGCGTAGCGCAGGTCCGGTTTCAGCTCCTCGCCAATACTGTAATCCTTGATCTTGACCTGACGGTTCTTATAATTGTCCAGCCTGTAGGAGTGAAACGGAGCCATGATCTCCATTCGCTCCACCTGATAGGTCGCCACACGCTTACGCCTGCTCTTGGCCAGCACTTTGTCAATAACCAGCTCCTTGTCCAGATACAAATACTCATACTCCAAATCAGAATACAGCGTCACAAAGTACGCTCCCACGCCTGTTATGGCCCCCGGAATGATCGCCAGAATAATGCCCAGCAGCATCAGCAGCACGAACACGACAGTCAGGCCGATCAGCAGGTATTTCAAAAGTACCATTCCTGTCTTGGATTTTGCCTTCACCAGGCATTCTACATAAGTCTCGCTCATACTTACCTCTTTCCTGCATATCGCAGATCTGTCTGCGATACTGCGTCAATGCGTATATTTACATCGGTCCGATCACCCTCGGCCTATAATAAAATGATATACCAGATGGGACAAACTTGCAAGGTTTTTATCCTTTTTTTAGATTCATATTATGAACGCTTTATTGACATGCCCCGGCGAAACCCTTATTATTCTTAGTAGAATCAAAATAAACTGTGTTACTTATCTTATTGGAGGGTTTGCCATGCCGGTGATGGACGAGTTCCGCGAGGAGCGGGACGCTATAAAACAGAAGAGTTTCAAGGAACGTTTACAATACTTTTTCGACTACTATAAATGGCATGTGGTGGGCGGTGTGGTTCTGATCATAGCTGCCGTCTCCCTGATACACAGCCTGACAACCCGCAAGGACTGGGCGTTCTACGGAGCTTTTGTCAACTCCTACCAGACGCCGCAGTATGACGCTTTCCGCCAGGATTTTGCCGAACGGGCCGGCATTGATCTGGAAAAATACGACATTCTGTTTGACTCCAATATGTATATTACAGACAACGCTTTCGACCAGGTCAATGTGGACGCCACCGAGCGGCTGACGGTATACATCGCAGCCGGAGATGTAGATGTGATGGCCAGCGGTCCCCTGGTCATGAACCGCTACGCCTACAACGGCATGTTCCGGGACCTGCGTCAGGTACTGCCCCCAGAGCTGCAGGAACAGTTAGAACCCTATTACTATTATATGGACGCCTCTCTTGCAGCAGAGATTGAGTCCGCACAGGATGCTGGCACTACGGAAACTGCCCCTGCCTACCCGTCCAATCCCTCCCGAGCCGAGGATATGCAGGACCCGGTTCCCGTGGGCCTGTATATTCAGGACTGTCCCCGCATTCAGGAGGCTTTTGTTTTCCAGGAGAAAGATGTGATTTTGAGTGTCATCGGCAATGTGACAGAGACAGACTCGATTCTGCAATTTATCCGCATGATCTATGACATAGAATCATAATGTAAAAGGTGACAGGGACTGCTCCCCATGGGAATCATGTCCCTGTTTTGCTGTCCTGTAATAGTTCCTTCAACAGCCCGCTGACGCTCATCGGGTCTGCCTTTCCTCTCATTGCTTTCATAGTCTGTCCCACCAGAAATCCCAGCGCTTTCTCCTTGCCGCCCTGATAGTCCGCCACAGACTCCGGGTTGGACGCGATCACTTTCTCCACTGCTTCGCGCAGCAGCCCCTGGTCGCTTACCGTTTTCAGTCCCTTCTCCTCCACATATTGCACCGGGTCCACATCCTGTTCAAACATGACCTCAAAGACCTCCTTGGCCACGCTGCCGGTGATCTCCTTTTTTTCTGTCAGAGCAATCAGCGCCGCCAGATGCTCCGGGCTGACCCGGATATCCTGGGCGTCCATATCCCGCTCTCTCAGCAGGCGCAAAGTCTCCCCCATGAGCCAGTTGGACACTTTTTTGGGCTGGCCGCAAATTGCCGTAGCCGTTTCAAACAAATCCGCCATGTGTTTGCTGCTGGTGATAATCTCAATATCATAATCCGGAATATTGTACTCCACCCTGTACCGCATCATTTTCTCCGTTGGAAATTCTGGCTGTCTGGCCCGTATCTCCTCCAGATATTCCTTACTGATATGTACCGGAGGCAAGTCCGGTTCGGGAAAATAGCGGTAATCACGGGCCTCCTCCTTGGAGCGCATGGCACGGGAACAGCCTTCCGCGTCATCCCAGCGGCGGGTTTCCATGGCCACCCTGTCACCGCTCTCCAGCACCGCAATCTGCCGCGCCCGCTCTCCCTCTATCGCTCTGGATATGGCGTGAAAACTATTGAGATTCTTCATCTCTGTGCGGGTTCCCAGGGCTGTCTCTCCTTCCTTTCGCACGGACAGATTCACGTCCACCCGCATGGAACCTTCCTGCAGCTTACAGTCGCTGGCGCCCAGATACTGAATGAGCAGGCGCAGTTTTTCCAAAAAAGCAATGACCTCCTGGGCGTCTCTCATGTCAGGCTCGGTCACAATTTCAATCAGCGGCACTCCGGAGCGGTTGTAGTCCACCAGTGTTTTTTTTCCATCCTCCTGGTGAATCAGCTTTCCCGCATCCTCCTCCATGTGAATTTCATGAATGCCGATCCGCCTGCTGCCCTCCGGAGTGTCTATGTCCACATACCCTTTCCGGCAGAGGGGCAGATACAACTGAGAGATCTGGTAATTCTGAGGATTATCAGGATAAAAATAGTTTTTGCGGTCAAACCTGCAATACTCCGCTATCTCACAGTGCGTCGCCAGGCCCACCGCCGCCGCATGCTCCAGCACCTGTCGGTTAAGTACCGGCAAGGCCCCCGGCATACCGGTACATACGGGACAGGTGTGGCTGTTGGGACTGCCTCCAAAATCAGTGGGGCATCCGCAGAATATCTTGGTCCTGGTGGCAAGCTCCACATGCACCTCCAGGCCGATAACGCTCTCGTATTCTCTACTCATCTCGCCTCCTATTAGAGTTCCGCATATCCCCTACTGGCGCACATGACCACTGAACAACATCTGGCCGCTTTGGCGTCCATATGTCGTTCAGTGCGCCATCCGGGAATATGCTGTTTTAGAGTTCCGCATATCCCCTACTGGCATACATGACCACTGAACAACATCTGGCCGCTTTGGCGTCCATATGTCGTTCAGTGCGCCATCCGGGAATATGCTGTTTTAGAGTTGTTTTTAAGTTCCGCTGCGAACCGTGTTTCTCCCCTGCCGACACACAGCCTGTTCATAGGCGTACGCCGCCCGCAGCAGCTTTTTCTCCTGAAAGCAGTCACCCAGCAGTTGTAATCCTATGGGTAATCCCTGGGCGTCGCTGCCGCAGGGGACACAGATTCCCGGCAGTCCGGCCAGGTTGGCCGAAACCGTGTAGATATCCCCCAGATACATGCGGACCGGATCCTCCAGATTCTCCCCCAGCAGCGGGGCCGTGGTGGGGGACACCGGTCCCAGAATCAGGTCGTACCGCGAAAAGGCCCTGTCGAAAGCCCGCTTTATCATCCCCTTGGCTTTTAACGCCTTCAGATAATAAGCGTCATAGTATCCCGCGCTTAACACAAAGCACCCCAGCATGATTCTGCGTTTCACCTCCGCGCCGAATCCCTGGGAACGAGTCTTTCTGTACATCTCATCAAGCCCCTGCGCCTCCCGGACGCGATAGCCGTACTTGACGCCGTCAAAGCGTTCCAGGTTGGAGCTGGCCTCGGCGGCGGCGATGGTGTAGTAGACCGGAATCGCATATTGCGACAGACCCAGATCGAACTCCGCCACCACAGCTCCCGCATCCCGCAGCACCTGGGCCGCCCGCAGCACAGCCTCCTTTACCTCCGGCATGGCCCCCTCCCCAAAATAATCCCTGGGCAGGCCGATGCGCAGACCCTCTATATCCGCCTGCAGCGCGCCTGTAAAATCTGTGTCCCGCCGCTCTATGGAGGTGGAATCCTTGGGATCATGGCCAGAGACGGTTTCCAGCACCGCCGCGCAGTCGGATACACTGCGGGTCAGCGGCCCCACCTGGTCCAGAGACGAGGCGTAAGCGATCAACCCATACCTGGACACGGTCCCGTAGGTGGGTTTCATCCCCACCACACCGCAGTGCCCCGCAGGCTGGCGCACAGAACCGCCGGTGTCAGAACCCAGCGCAAAAAAGCACTCCCCCGCCGCCACCGCCGCCGCGCTGCCACCAGAAGAACCGCCGGGCACATGGCCCGGATTGTGGGGGTTGCGGGTAACTCCATAATAGGAGGTCTCCGTGGTGGAACCCATGGCAAACTCGTCCATGTTGGTCTTGCCCACCAGCACGGCCCCAGCCTCCTCCAGTCTCCGCACTGCCTCCGCAGTGTAGGCAGGAACAAAGTTCTCCAGCATTTTGGAACCGCAGGTGGTTCGCATCCCCCCCGTACACAGATTATCCTTCACCGCCATGGGCACCCCGGCCAGGGGCCCCGCAAGTACGCCGCTCTCTATCCGCCGCTGCACCCCGGCGGCCCGCTCCAGCGCCCCCTCCCTGTCAATGGTCACATAACAGTGGCAGATTTCCTCCGTCCTGTCTATCTGCGCCAGCACCGCCTCCATGGCCGCCAGGGCAGTAGTTTTTCCCTCTTTGATCGCTGTAGACAGCTCCACAGCCGAAAGCGACAGTAAATCCATCAAAGTAGTCCTCCCATTAGAGTTCCGCATATTCCCTGCATATTCCCACAGTTCACAGCTCCACGGTTCTGGGAACCACAAACATACGGCTCTCCTCCTCCGGGGCGTTCCTCAGGGTTTCCCCGCTGCCGTCCCCATTTGTCACCACATCCTCCCGAAACACATTTTCCACGGGGAATATGTGAACCGCAGGCTCCTCACCCTCCGTGTCCAGCTCTCCCAGCATATCAATGTAGCTTAACATCTTTTCCATATCTGTGCGTATCCGCTCTCTCTCCTCGCCAGTCAGCTCCAGCTTAGCCAGAGCGGCAATATACTCAATCATCCCGTCCGCAATCTTCTTCTCCATATTCCCTCTTTCCCGCATACCTGCGGCAGCTACCGCGCCTCCATCCGGACAGCCATCCAAAAAGTGCCGCCAGTTCCCAACTCATACACCAATATGGTATGATCGTCCAGCTTATAGACCACATTGCCCAGATCGCACCCCTCGCCCAGATTGAGCAAAATCCGCTCCGTATATGCGCCGGGCCAGGCCGCATTATAAGTATTCAAAATTTCCTCGTCGCTCTGTCCCAGGATGCTGCAGCCCCCGACATCGCTCTCATATACCATGACTCCCGCCGCATCCGTTCGCCGGAAAGCGCCGTCTGTATAGCTCAGGGTCTCGCCGACGCGGTATGTCGGTTTTTCTCCCTCATGATTCCATAGGGCGGTCTCCGCAACGCGCCAGTCTCCCTCCAGATAATCCAAGGCCCCCTGATCCCAACCCTCGGGATATACGCCGGTAAATTCCACTCTTTTTCGGTATGTCCCAAGCTCAGGGTACCAGGTGTAAAAGTCGTGGGAGGAATACTCCTGATTCGACTGGTATAAGAAAAAGACGCGATTATCCGTTTCTATACCGCCGGACTCCAAATGCGCATTGGTGATGAAATCCGCATCCATTATCCAGGATTCCCCCATAGGGCCGTCATAGAGATACCGCAGCTCTCCCCCCGCCGTGACCGTGAAAAGGTAACGGTAATTGCCCCGGTCCGCCGCCTGGGTGCCCAGGAAGAAATCCTGCTGTCCATCCAGATTATAGTCCTCAAAATACCAGGGGAAATCCCGATGATAAAAACGCATCACCTCTCCGCCCTGTTCGTTAAGCAACTCTTTTCTGTCCAAAAGCTGCCCCTGAACGTCCCGGGTCTGCAGCTCATAGGCGCCCTCATAATACTCCTCATTTTCGCCCTCTTCATTCTGGCAGATCGTGCGTGTGCCCTCCGTCAGCACAAGCTGCAGCGTCACCGTATCGCCTGCGGACGTCTCCACCTGCCCCTGGCTGAATATAAGGTCTCGCTGCTCTTCCTGCTGCGCGTCCTGAGAGATCACCGAGGGCTGCTGTTCCTGCATCTCCCGTGGCACAGTCAAGAAAACGATTCCTCCCACTGACGCAGCCAATACCACCAGCAGCCCAATCCCCTTTCCACGCCTTTTCTGCATCAGAATATTTTTTATTCTCCGCTCTGTGTGGCTCTCTCCGAATGCCAGCACTGCGGCCGGGCCGCTCTGCCTTATGGCAAACTGTAACAGCGTGGCGGCGTAGGCCTGCCTCTGGGAACTATCCGCCTGGGCCATAGCCGTCTCGTCGCAGAACATTTCCATATCCTGATAAAACAGATGGATTCCCAGCCACACCAGTGGGTTCCACCAGTGCAGACACAGGGCGAAGGTGCCCAGCAGCCGCAGCAAGGGGTCCCTGTGCCGGATATGGCTCTGCTCGTGGAGCAGGATATAGTTCTCCTCCTGATTTTCTAATCCATAGGGCAGATAGATTCGGGGATGCAGCACGCCCAGCACAAAAGGAGACGCCACCCGTTCGCTGCACCAGATATTATCTCTCAGGTGAACCGCCGCTTTCAGCCGGCGTTTCCAACCTATATACTGCGCCGCGGACCAGAGCAGGAGTGTTCCCGCTCCCAGCACATAGATACCTTTGCCCACCTCACGCCACAGGGCCGGGCCGCTTTCCTTTTCTGCTTTATAGGGAACGGCCTGCGTTTCCATATGCTCCGGGGCTGCCGCGTCTTTGCTGTTCTCTCCCCAGGACCAGGTTCCATTTTCGTCCTTTTGGTCAAGGAACTCGTCCGCCCCCGTGGAAATATACGCGTCTGAGGACTGCTCTCCGGCCTGAGGCTCGCTCCAGGCCGTTTCATCCGTCAACAGCCTGGGCTGTACGCTGTAATCACTCTCCATAAAAACCGGGCACAACAAACGCAGCAGCACCAGCAGCCACAGTCCATAGCTGTATCCCTTAGAACATCTGCGCAGCAGAAGACGCAGAGCCAGAACAAAAACGATCAACAGACTGGCCAGCAGACTCATCTGCCATAGACATTCCACTATATGCATTTGACCCCATATCTCCCACATCCTCGCCATCTCTTTCCTCGCCCCTTTATAGATTACCCTTCGCGGACATCCTGCTCTCCCGCCGCGTCAATCAGTTTCCGAATCTTCTCAATCTCTTTATCCGTCAGCCTTCGGTCCTTTAAAAAGGCGGCTAAAAACCGGGGAACATCCCCGCCGGCGGTGCGCTCCAGCAGTTCATCGCTGGCCTGCCTGTCCACCTGTTCCTTGCTGACCAGAGAGGTGACTATGGTGTTTTCGTTTTGCACCAGCCCCTTTTCCGCCAGCTTGCGCAGCACCGTGTAGGTGGTGGATTTCTTCCACCCCAGCAGCCCGCTGCACAGCTCCACAAGCCGAGGACTGCTCACTGGCTCATGCTCCCATATAATGCACAAAAAGCGGTATTCGCTCTCAAATATTTTTTCCATCTTCTTTCGCTCCCTTCCGTCTCCCTGTGCCGACAGAAACGCAAAGCCCAGTCTATTCTGATAAACTACATTTAGTTTATCAGAATAGACTAGGCTTGTCAACAAAAATATATACGCGCTATTCCACCGCAATATACACATCCATATGCCACACACCGTCCAGCTCATATTCCTTCTCAAAGCAGTCGATGAGACGGCCGTCCCACTTTCCCTTGAAACCGTTGGTGTTCATATAGGCCATCAGAACCTTGTAGGCATTGGGAATCAGATCAAAGGGCGCTGTGTGCGGGGCCTTGATGGTAATGGCGATATACCGCTGCCGGTCCTGCTTTTTTACCTCTGCCGGCAGACCCTCCTCAGGGGTTTGGGATTCCAGAATCAGCGCCGCTCCATAACCGTGCATGTGATGCACATTTCTCTGTTCCTGGGAGACCGCCGGAAAATCCCAGCCGATAATCCTTGGCTGCTGAATACCGATCTGCCGCGCCCACTTCCCTACATGGTCTATGGCGTCCTCCTCCGGCTCGGGGCTGATAACTGTATAGGAAATATAACGGAAAGCCTCCACCTCCTCTATGCGGATATTGGAGTAGGCCTCGTTGATGATGTTCATATCTTCCCGCACCAGCTGATCTAAGGTGCAGGAAAATAACGTGCACAGCGCCAGTAGTTTTTCCATCTCCGGGTAGGCGGCGTCCAACTCCCATTTGGACACGGTCTGCCTGCTCACATCCAGTTTCTCCGCCAGTTCCTCCTGGGTCATGTTATTCTTCATTTTTCTCAAAAATAAAAGGTTTTGCCCGAAACTCATTCTGTTTTCCTCCATGCAAAAGTTCTGTTTTAGTTCCGCATCCGCCTTCTCGGCGCCATTTCCGGCAGAATGCATGTGTTGATGGAATCATTTTATAATAATTCCCGGAGGGATTCCACCAACTTTACAGTTCGCTTTTGGAGGAATTTGCAACTTAAAGTTGCATGCGCTCTGCTGTCTTCAGAGCCTATCTCTCCACCTCAAAGGGATATACCACTCCCCACTCCCGGCGCAGACGGTCCATCTGCTCCATAATCTCTATGGTCTCGCTGTGGGGCATCTGGGGGCACTCCAGCTGCCCCGTCTCCATGGCCCGAACACAGGCCAGCACTTCGTACTCATAGCCGTTGATCTGGGCAGGTATCTCCGGCTCCTGCAGCAGATTTCCCACATTGTCATATACCCGGATGGCTGTAAAATTGTTCAGCGTGTCCACCTCGATACGCCCCTGGGTTCCTCTGATTTCTCCTCTGTTGACAGGGCCTGTCACCATGGAAGTGCGCAGGCGGGCCTTTTTGCCATCTTCGTAAGTATAATAAATATCGTCCGTGGCGTCCACGCCGGTATCCAGCTTTTCCGTCTGGGAAGTCACCCCGGCAATCTTATCCCCAAAATACATAGATGCAAAGGTCAGACAGTACATTCCCAGGTCCAGCAGCGCGCCCCCGGCCAGAGCAGGATCATACATGCGCTGCTTATGACTCAGCGGCACCGAAAATTCCGCCTGCAGCTCCACAGGCTCCCCGATGACTCCCTGCGCCAGCAATTTTTCCACAATCTGTCTGCCGGGTATATAGCGGGTCCAGATGGCCTCTGTCAAAAAAACCTTTTTCTCCCGGGCCAGCCCAATTAATTCCCTGGCCTGAGCGGCATTGGCAGTAAAAGCCTTCTCCACCAGCACCGCCTTTCCATGTTCCACGCAGAGCCGGGCGTTGTCATAGTGCATGGCATGGGGCGTGGCGATATAGACCAAATCCACTTCCGAATCCGCTGCCAGCTCCTCATAGGAGCCGTAGGCCTTTTGAAAATGCCATTCCCTGGCAAATGTCTCCGCTTTCTCCAGACTGCGGGAGGCCACCGCGTAAGCGCGGACCTGATTCTGCAGGCCGTTTACCGCTGCTGCCATCTGCCGGGCGATATTGCCCGCTCCCAGGATTGCCATGTTAATCTGTTTCATAGAGGTGTTCCTCCTTGTCTGCTATGACCGCGTTTCTGCCGTTTCTCAATAAATTATAGCATTCCTCTGTACATTTCACAAGCAGATTGTACCCAAACACTTTCTAAACCTAAGACGCCGAAATATTTGAACTTTTCAACGGCATATGCTATAATTGCGGTGACACTGGCGCCGTTTTGGATGATTCGCCGCAGTGCGGACATACGAAAAAGGGAAACCGAATTATACCACCAAGCTATTGATACAGGTCCCCGGGCATACTATAATAAAAAAGGTCCGCATTCCCATTGGGAGAGGCGGAAGGAGGATACAGATGAGAATTTTACTTTTGCTCAGAGGAGCGCCCGGATGCGGGAAAACCACATGGATTGAAAATAACAACTTAAAGCGATATGCGCTGTCCGCGGATGATATACGGCTGCTGTGCCAGGGCCCCTGTATGCAGGTGGACGGAACGGTAGGCATCAGCCAGAGCAACGACAAGGCAGTGTGGAAAATGCTGTTTACTCTGTTGGAGATTCGCATGCAGAACGGCGAGTTCACGGTAATCGACGCCACCAACTCCAAAACCGCGGAGATGAATCGTTACAAGGAGATGTGCGAGTCCTACCGCTACAGAATGTACTGCGTGGACTTCACAGGCATCCCTATAGAGGAAGTAAAGCGCAGGAACCTGGGGCGGGAGCCTTTGAAGAGAGTCCCCGAGGAAGTAATCGACCGAATGTACTCCCGGTTCGCGACACAGAAAATCCCCTCCGGTGTGAAGGTGATAAAGCCCGACGAGCTGGATACCATCTGGCTGAAAAGGATTGATTTGTCCGGCTACAACAGGATTCATCATATCGGCGACGTTCACGGCTGCAACACGGCTCTCCAGAAATATTTCTCCGGCAACGGCGGCATTAAGGATGATGAATTTTACATATTTTTAGGAGATTATGTGGACCGGGGTCTGGAAAATGTTGAGGTTCTGAACTTCCTTCTCTCCATCAAGGACAGAAAGAATGTGCTGATGCTGGAGGGCAACCACGAGAGATGGCTGTGGATGTATGCCAACGACTGCGTGGGCAGGTCCAAGGAGTTCGAGCTGGTGACAAGGCCCGCTCTGGACGACGCACATATGGACAAGAAGGCGCTGCGGCAGCTATATCGCAAATTCGGACAGTGCGCCTATTACACATACGGGGATAAGGTCTTTCTCGTCACCCATGCGGGCTTAAGCACAGTCCCTGAAAATCTGTCCTTTGTAGCCACCGAGCAGATGATCAAGGGCGTGGGAAATTACAATGATTTTGAAAAAATTGCGGAAACCTTTTACGAGACCACCCCGGACAATTATATCCAGATTCACGGGCACAGAAATACCAAGCAGCTGCCCCCCAGGGTCAACGGCCGGGTATACAATCTGGAGGGACAGGTGGAATTCGGCGGCTGTCTGAGATGTGTGCAGGTAGACCGGGACGGTATCGTCTGCGTTGAGGTAAAAAATGAGGTGTTCAAGAGTCCGGAAGTGCGTCAGGAGCAGACTGTGACCAAAAGTTCCGTCGCTGACACCATCATTGCGCTGCGCGCCAACAGATATATTCAGGAAAAGAAATTCGGCAATATCTCTTCCTTTAATTTCACCAGCAAGGCCTTCTACGACAAGATATGGGATGAGCAGACCACCAGGGCAAGAGGCCTGTACCTGGACACTTGGAAGGGAAAAGTGGCCGCCAGGGCTTACGACAAATTCTTCAATATCAACGAGCGGCCGGAGACCAAATTCGACATGCTGCAGCACAAGCTGCAGTTCCCCGTCACCGCCTATGTGAAGGAAAACGGCTTTCTGGGTATCGTGAGCTACAACGAGTACGAGGACGATCTGTTTATCGCCAGCAAGTCTACCATCGACAGCCAGTTTGCCGGGTGGCTTAAGGATATGCTGTACGAAAAGGTGTCCCCGGAACATCTGGCCGAGATGAAGAACTTTATCAGAGAACATAATGTGTCCTTCGTTTTTGAATGCGTGGATATGAAACATGATCCCCATATTATAGAATACCCCGAGAGCAATCTCTATCTGCTGGATATTGTATATAATCAGATGGATTTTGCCAGGTTTGACTATGACGAGATGTGCCATGTGGCAAACCGCTTGGGGCTGACAGCCAAGGAAAAAGCTTTTGAAATCGCCTCCTGGCAGGAATTCTTTGACTGGTATTACGAGGTGCTGGAAGAGGACTATGCGTACGAGGGGCGTAAGATCGAGGGCTTTGTCATCGAAGACAGCGCGGGCTACATGACCAAGCTGAAACTGGCCTACTACAATTTCTGGAAATTTATGCGGGGCGTGGCCCAGGAGACTATTCGCAGGGGCCACATCTCCAGGACCTCCACCCTGACCACTCCCACCGCCAACGCCTTCTACGGATGGGTAAAAAAGCTGCATGACGTGGAGGACAGAGACAGCGTGCCCAAGGATATCTGTACGCTCCGGACTATGTTTTATCAGGAGCAGCTACAGAAATAAAATTTAGATTGTCATGGCTTTATCCGGCCTCATATCCCGGAATGTTATAGCCTAAAAAGAGGATACCCTCCAGCGATTCCATTCCCCACAGTTTGATGGCACAGACTGTCGGCAGCGGATTGACACTGTCTGAAAAATCAAACGTAAGCGTGTAGGTATCTCCCCAAAATGTGGCGTACATCCCGCTCGTATCAATGTACGCCGTATTTTGGGGAATGATGGTTTCACTCTCATCGGTCTCATAGTTCCTGCGTATGACCGTGAAATCAAAAGCGTCCTCCGTCACATTGCTGATGACAAGTTCGTCATAAATGTAGTTCCCGGTGTATTCCGGTTCCTGCAAATCCCATGCGCGGCTGGTCTCGTCCACATAAGTCGTCTCTGAGAGCTGCGGCCGCTCTCCTTCCGGCATGACAGCTCTGGGAATTGCAGCGCTCAAGTCATACCCCTCATCCACCTCAAAGGTGACAAATATTTTCTGTAATGCCTCTTCCCAGTCTTCCTGTGCCGCACATGGACTGATCACTGAATTCAGAGTCCAGACATCCTTGTCCGTCTCGACACACTGGACTCTGTACAGAGTATTCCCCTCCTGTTTCCACAGCCCGTTTTCATCTGTCTGATATCCCTGATTGGTCAGGATTCTCTCCACCTGACCCTCGTTCAGTCCGGCATAGCTGCCGACCCAGAAACGTATCTTTTCATTCTCCGCCGCATGCCAGGAGCCGGGAACAAACATCGTCCAGCTATCCTCCGGCACAGAGAGGGAATAGCCCTCACCCCTATAGGCACTCACCCGCTCCCTGGGGCCGCATCCCGCCATAGCAACGACAATAATCGCCGCCAAAACAATCAGAAGATGTCGATAATACCTCTCAAGCATCCCTCTATTCCTCCTCTTCCAGCGCGTCCAGATATTCCCTCAATTCCCGGATATCCTCTGTGGACATTTTCTTCCCCTGGTACAGAGACGCAATAAAATCCTTGGCGGATTTATGAAACAGTTTCTCCAGAAAAGAAGTTCCCTCCGTCAGCTTGTACTCCTGCTCCGACACCAACGCGGTATAAAAATTTGTGCGGGTAGTCCTGTCACAGTATACAGCGCCCTTTTCCGCCATCCGCGCCAACACGGTCATTAGGCTTGCCAGTTTCCAGTTCCGGCTTTCCCCCATCTCTTCCAGAAGCTGGTTAGAGGTCATGGGGGCGTTGTGCCTCCAAAGGACCTGCATGATTTCAAATTCTGATTCCGATAATTTTTTCATCCTCTTTTTCCTTTCTTCATCGCCTTATTATTTCCCTGAACCATATGCATTGTTTATTAACAGCTCGCTCTCCTTATTTTCCGTATAATAACCGGAAACCGCCTGCATATCTTCGATATACCAGCCCTCTCCCTGCCAAAAACAGTCTATACACAGCACTTGATCGTCATCGTAGGACTCAGCAAAATACTCATTATCCATCGCAACCAGACGCAGATATGACCGACCCTCTTTTTCTATTACCGTTACGCCCAGACACTCTATATCGTCAAAGGTTCCCGGCTGCTCCCTGACAATGGCGGGGTTGGAAATAAAAATCTCCGGATATTCCTGCCATACGAATTCCCCTGACGTTTCTGTCACATACAACACACTTGGACAACCCACTAAATGCATCCCAAAAGTTCCCCGCATCAGCACAATATCCGCCGCCCCGTTTCCACTTAGATCGCCACAAACCAGATAGGAGGATGCCCATAAGTCCTCTTCATAGGAAAACCACGTCTCTCTTCCGTCTGCCGTATAAAGTGCCACCTGTGTTGTCAGCGCCTGCGTGTCATCATATACTACAACCCGGTCGGGAAGTCCGTCCCCCGTCACATCCGTGCGCAGCTCAATTCCGCTGTCAATGGCAATTCCGCTCCTGGCGTACACTGTCCGTCCTGTCTCAAAGCCGACGCCCGCGCTTATCGCAATCAGCAGGACAAGCATGATACTCCCCGCCGCCTTTCCGCTCTTCTTCTGCATGTTGAAGATATTGCGGAACCGCTTTTTAATAAACTTTACCCCTTGCGCATATCCGGTGGAGAGCGCCGAGCTGCCGGCTTTGTCCGTGCCGATACAGGACATCAGCACTTCTCCATATTCGCTGCGTTCCTCCCTGGTGGTGTCCGCCAGCACCCGCTCGTCGCACACCAGCTCCATATCCTGGTCCGCCAGAGACCTCATCAGCCACACAAAGGGATTAAACCAGTGAATCGCATTGACTATGATAAGCAACATCTTCATCTGCGTATCCTTTCCCGCGCAGTGGACCAATTCATGTCTAATAATATACTGCAAATCCTTTTCCGGATAATCTGTATCCGGCAAAAATACAATGTTGCGCAGGAACCCCACCGTAAACGGCCCTGTTCGGCTATCCGCGGTCAGACGAACCTGGGGAATCCTTTTAAGGCCCAACTCCTCGGCGGCTTTTGCAGTGATGGACAGAATCCTCCCGTTCGCGCATCTCCGGCTTTTCTTCCGCATCTTTCGGTAGAAAATACAATGGATCAGCAGATAATACAGCAGCACACCCGCGCATCCGATGCTCCACAACATCACCCATATATCCTGAGAAGTCCGTTGCCGCCGGGCTGTGACAATCCCCGTATTCTCCACGCTGTCATCTGCTGTACCTTCCTCCAAAATCTGCGGCACATCCGTAGGTTCCTCATTCACTTTCTCCGGCGCCTGAACATTTCCCCTCTCCGCCAGCATATAGACCGGCACATGTACGGTAACCAGCTTGGGAAAAAGAGACAGACTGACGGGAATGCACAGCCGCAACGCTATCATCAGCCATATTACTTTCTTGTAGCTCGCCCTGTAACGCTCTCCCAACAGCCCCGATATCAGGAAAAATAATACGATTCCGATTCCTCCCACCGCGGACGCCTCCAACAGCCCTAACCAGGAAAACATGTTTATCAACCCCTTTAACATTATCATATTTTCAATCATTATACATAATGTTAATATTAATGTCAAGTATATCTTTGGGAAATATATTTTTTCTCTTGACCTTGCAGTTGGTGGAAGGTTTATAGTAGCTATACGCTGTAGTCCATCAACCTGAAGGAGGAATATTATCATGGAGCGAAAGAAAAAATCGTACTATTTATTTGCATTGAATTTGGATTGGTTATCCTGTGTACCCTGCCGCTTTTCCTGCTGCACGCCGAATCCGCAAGCCCGCTGATGATTCTTACGTCAGTCGTCTTCATGTTCTTGCCAGCGCTTACCACTTTGATCGTAAGGCGTCTGTCCCATGACAAGGGAACGCTGCTTTTACGTCTGAATATTCGGAAGGCATGGAAGCAGTACCTGCTGGCGGCATTTCTTCCCGGTGTGCTGGTGGGAATAGGTGCAGCGGCCTATTTTTTCCTGTTTCCGAATCACTTCGACCTCTCCCTAACCTATGCGGCACAGCTGCTTGCCCTCAATGGACAGATGCCTGAACTGCCACAGCTTACCCTTCCTGCGGTCATTATCATCGGCGCGTTGCTCATATTGGCAGCCCCGCTGGTTGTTGTGAATCATATCGCGGCCTTTGGCGAAGAAATCGGATGGAGAGGTTTCCTTCTGCCGCTGTTGATCGAAGAATTCGGTGTGCGGAAGGCGGTTTTACTGAATGGTATTCTGTGGGGAATTGTCCATGCGCCGTTGGTCTGCTTTGGGCTGAACTATACCGGGAACTATCCGGGCGCACCATGGTCCGGTATTCTGATGATGATACTCTTTGCGGAAACGATTGGCATATTTCTATCCTATCTCACCCTGAAGTCCGGAAGTATTTTCCCCGCTTGCATCGCCCATGGGGCTATCAACGCCATTCGAGAGGCGCCCCTTCTGATTTGTTTGGATACCTGCAATGCTCTTTTAGGACCAAAGCCATCCGGCTTTATTGGCATGATTGGCTTTTTGATATTAGGCGCTTGGATTTGGGGCAAGCTTCCTGCATTGGATAACAGAATTTAAGGCACTGGAAACCTGCTGCCTCTGGACAATTCCACCAGTTTTCTGTATACGCCATTCTGTTCCATCAGTTCGCCATGTCTGCCCTTTTCACATACCTTTCCGCCCCCTATGACGTATATCATATCAGCCTTTTCAATGGTGGAAAGTCTATGCGCGATCACAAGGGCAGTGCGCCCCCCCATGAGCGCCTCAAGTCCTTTCTGCACCAACTGCTCGCTCTCTGAATCCAATGCCGAAGTCGCCTCGTCCAAAAGGAGGATCGGCGCATTTCTGATAAATGCCCTCGCAATCGCAATCCGCTGGCGCTGTCCGCCTGACAGGCTCTCCCCTCTCTCACCCACCAAGGTATCATACCCATCCGGAAATGCCATGATAAAATCGTGGGCATAAGCCCGCCGGGCGGCCCAGACAACTTCCTCATCACTTGCCCCCAGCCTGCCATACCGTATATTTTCCCTTATACTTGTGGTGAATAGATACGCGTCCTGCGGAACATAGGCAATGTTTCCCCGCAATTCATCTGGAGTGTAGCCGGACAGCGATTTTCCAAGCACACTTATACGGCCGCTGCTCAGTTGATATAAGCCCAGCAGAAGCTTAACCACCGTACTCTTACCACCGCCGCTCTCCCCCACCAGCGCCGCTGTTTTTCCCTTTTCCACTATAATATCCACGCCGTCCAGCACCTTTTCCGAACCGTCATAGGAAAATACCGCGTTTTCTATAGTAATTCCACTATTTTCCGCAAGACGAAAGCATTCCCCGTCCATACCGCCGTTTGGGGGAAGTTCCGGCATAATCGGCTGATCCAGAATCTCAAACACCCTATCCGCAAGGACGAGACTATCCATCAGACAGCTCCACGCGCTGCCGATATTGCTCAGAAAATAGGATACCATGCCCTGGAGACTGAGAATGGCCACCACCGTACCGAAGTCTACCAGGCCCGCAAAAGACATAAATACCCCGATAATCAGAACCACAATATTGCACAGGAACCCAAATACCCATTCCACCGCCTGCACATCGGACATCCTGCGCAGCCGTTTCATAGTGCCCTCCGCCACATCCGCATTGTTTTCTAAATACTTTTCCACCATCACCCGCGCTCCGGGAAACATCTTGATCATATCAAGCCCCGCCAGTATATCGGTCAGGCTCTCCGTACAGGAGGCCAGTGCTTTTTGTATTCTGACTGCCATGTCGCGGAGCGGCTTTACAAGAACCATGTTTATCTGCACCGACACCCCGCTGAGTACGATCACCATAAGGCCAATCCGGAAGTCCAGCACCATAATAAGTATAATTGCGGCTCCGCCGATTATCATAGGATTGATAATCCTCTGGTGCGTGTTGGCAAGGGAGTTCTTGATGTCCTCCACATTGAAACATAGTTTCTGTATGGAATCCGCCGTGTGATGTTCCTCAAAATAGGACATGGGCAGGCGAAACAAATGTCTCATCACCCGCAGCCGAAGCCTTTTCATGATCTGACGAATCTGATACATATATACAAAAATAATCAGGCGTTTGGCCATGCTCACAACCAGAACGACCACTGCAAACCAGAGGGCAGCGTTAAACAAGTTCATGTCCGAGGACGTCACCGCATTGATAATGTTCCGGTAAAAGAGCGCGTTTATGGCACTCACAAATACCTCTATCCCCGGAATCAGCAACAGACAAAGCCAATACAGGCCGGACTTTTCAAATAGCGACAGATATTTTTTCAGCTCTGCGGCTGTTATTTTGTTATGATTCATAATTCTCTCTTTTCTGCATACATGGAATAAAGCTGCGGATAAATATGACCCTGCTCCATCAATTCCTCATGGGTTCCGGTCTCGGCCACCTTTCCCCGGTCCATGACTACGATATGGTCTGCGTCTTTTATTGTGGACAGCCTGTGTGCAATCACCAGTGTTGTGCGTCCTCTGGAAAGCCCTTCCAATGCCTTTTGCACCTCGGCCTCCGCCTGTACATCCAATGCCGAGGTTGCCTCATCCAAAAGCAGGATCGGCGCATCCTTTAAAATGGCCCGGGCGATGGAGACACGTTGGATCTGCCCTCCCGACAGACGCTGGCCCCGCTCCCCCGCCAGGGTATCGTACTTCTGCGGAAGTTCGTCTATAAAGCCTGCTGCATTGGCCGCCTCCGCAGCCATATGTATCTCGTTCTGACCAGCGCCTGGCCTGCCCATGGCAATATTTTCTCCCACGGACACCGGAAACAGATAGGCATGCTGAGACACATAGGAAAGACGAGAACGCAGCGCCTCCAGATTCCACTTGTCAAGCCCGACGCCTTCCACCAGAATGCTCCCCCGCTGGGGCCTGTAAAAGCCGCACAGGAGACGAAGCAGCGTACTTTTCCCGCCTCCGCTGGCGCCCACCACCGCCACCGTCTTGCCACGTGGAACTGTAAAGCTGATGCCCTCCAGCACCGCAGCCCCCTCCTCATAGGAAAAGGACACATCTCTGAATTCTATGGCCGGGGCCTCCTCCATGCCGGATGTAACAGTTCCCATAGGCTCCACAGGCGTATGCAAGACCGCAAACACCCTCTCTGCCGCCGCCAGGGCCACTTTGCTGTTAAAAACTCTGTTTGCCATATCATTAATGACTTCCACCGCTTTGGGCAGCAGGGAGAAGAAGGCCACCAGTCCCCCCATTGTCAGCTTTCCCTGCAGGCATAACCATCCTCCCGTCACAAGGCAAAATATAGAAGAGAGGGCGCCCGACAACGTCCAAAAAGCGCTGCCCATGGACTGGTTCCGGTCATTGCGCACAGCCATATCTGTCATTTTCTGTACGCTTTCATGGTAATCCGCCAAGAAAGTATCCTGGAGGGAGCAGCTTTTAACCACCTCCATGCCGCTGATCATGTCCGCCGACGAGCTGATAATCTCCGCCGAATACTGCATATATGCTCTGGAGCCTGCCTTAAATCTCGTTGTCAGCGCGGCTCCCAGGGGCAGGCACAGAATCGTGGGCGCTATGGAAACCAGAAACAACATCGGATTTAAGTACAGCAAATACAGCAAATAGGAGATAAGCAGAAAGGGATTGATAATCACCTGGATCAGATCGTTTTGCACAAAACCGCTGACTCTGTTCACATCCTCTGTCAACCTTGCCAGAATATCCCCCGAGCGGTTTTTCGCCATGAATTCCGCAGTTATCCTGGTAATATGGGCCGCCGCGTCATCTTTTACCTCCCTGAGTATCCTGACCGCCACGCCCCCTGAGGCATACCGCGTAATCCATGTGGAACCCGCCCCGGCTATGACTATACACACGCACAGCAGCAGGATTGGCCCCACACCCTTCAGTGTTCCCGCCTCCAGCCCTTCAACCACGCGCCTAAGTAGCTCGGAACCCGCCACTCCACAGCCAGCGCACAGCGCTCCGGCCAGCAGAGCCAGGAAGATCAGCCCCATGTGTCTGCGCACATACTTCAGAACCTGCATCAAAATTGCTCTGTCTGCCCGCCTTGCTCCTACCATAATATCTGCCCCCTGCTCCAGACCTTCATCCCCTTATGCCCGTTGGATTCCACCTGCCCGATACGCCAGCACTGCGAAAACTGCCCGATTACCTTCATTGCCTCTTTCCAATGTTTTTCCGGCACTGCCACCACCATACCGATGCCCATATGAAAATGATGCGAGAACACATTTTCCCCAATTCTGTCCTGTGCAAAGAGAAAGCGATACAGGGGTGTAACCGGAATGGCCGACAGATCAATGCATGCCCCCAGGCCCTCCGGCATACGCTGCCAGATCCGCCAATTCAGCAGAGCATTCCCCACCCGAAATGCCATGTGCAGATACCCCTCCTCCTGCAGCGCCATTATTTCCCTTGTAAATGCAGTGTTGGACTTCATCAGTTCGTCCAGAAAAACCCTGTCGCTATCTATTCTGGCATGATAGAGTTCGGGGTCTTTGTCCAGCATTATCTTCACAAAGGGATAGTTTGTTCCCTCTATTCCCTCCGTCCTGATGCCGATCAATACATCTCCCTCTCTCAGCTGGCTCCCAGTCAGCAATTTGTCCTTGTCCTGCACTCCTACCACGGTAGCGCTCAGCTCATACTCCTCCGGGCTATAATTAACCGGCTGGGCAGAAATCTCCATTCCGGCGAAGGAAACCCTGTTTTTCTCACAGATTTTCTGAAATGTCTGCGCCATCAGGTACAGTTGCTCCTGATTATAGTTTCCGCAGATCACCATCCCCTTTAAAATCACGGGCCTCATACCATGCTGCAGCGTATAGTTCATGGCGCTGGCCGCCACATCCGCACAAATCTCCTGATTGTATCCATACTGCTTTGCCAGTTTTTCCTTGGACCCCGGGACGCAGGTAATACAAGAATATACCGGCTCTCGCATCTGTGAGGTGTCTATCTGGAACAGACAGGCATCCGCATAATAGGAAGACACTATACACTCATCCTTTGAATTAAGTTCCTGTATTTCCCCCTTCAGGTCATGCAATTTTGGGGAATCCAGCCCCGATTCCCGATAGGAGATACACCTGTTTTTCCATTCGTTACCACTTAACAGCGAATCCACTGTCACATTTAATATATTTGAGATTTCATACAGCATTTCCACTGTGGGAAGAGCTTTTCCCAACTCCCACTTTGAGACAGCCTGATAGGTAATATGCAGATTGTCGGCAAGTTCCCTCTGCGTAATCCCCTTTTCTTTCCTGAAAAATGCCATTCTTTTGCCAATTTCTTCCTTATCCAACATATATTATCCTGCCTTTCCATATTCTGCAGAGACGGTCCCGTCTTACAGTTATGCCCCCTGCCAGGGGAATCATTTACGTTTTGCCCCGGCTATATTTGAAATATACCATGTCGGTATATATTGCGGCAATAACCGGTTTATCGAATGGTTTGAAAATGTGTCAACCTGCGGTTGAGCCGCAAAACACAGCAGCTTTTTCGGTCAAAAAATGAAGCACCCACTCCAAAGTGGATGCTCCCGATTGGTGATTTGTCCTTACGGACGCCGCCGGAATCCCTGTCACTAAGATACAGTACATATTCCCTCCAATTTCTCAAGTACGGTCTCCACGCAGTTCTCCACAAACTGCTGGGCCTGGGCCTCTGTCAGATAAGTGTACTCACGCTCGATATCCTCCCGGCCGCCGCGGTAAAAGCCGATGATATATTCCCGTCGATTGTCAAAGGCGTCCTGCGCAAAAATATCCATGTAGCGGTTGACAAAGCCCACAGCATTCTCATATATCCGAAACGCCCTGAAATCCGGGTGCTTTTTCAGATACAGAAAATCCAGATCATACCAATCCTTTTTCAGCGTCCACAGCAGTTTGTGAGAATCTTCCGCATAAGCCTCCGGATACCTCGCCACACTGGGATTATATATATGTGCAATCCACTCCAGGTCTGTGAGCAGATGCGTCAAATACCCCAGAAAAAAAGAGTATTGTTCCCGGCTGTAACTGTTCTGCTGCTCTGCCGTAAAATACTGCTGCAGATAGCTCTCCACATCTATTTTGACCGTCCCATCTTTCAGATAGGTCTTAAAGTGGGATATCTCTGTAGATGGTGTATAGGCCGTCCAGTCCTCGTTGGGCACGCCGCTGTCCGGGGCAATATTTCCCACAATAAACTCTGTCTCCGCAACCCCCTTAAGACACTCCAAAAGTTCGTCCGCCACCCGCAAATGTACCATCCATGACGCCATAATCCATTCCTCCTACATCAGAGTTTTGCATATTTGATCCATTACGAACACACAACTGTATAGATGTTCTGCTGCATTTTTTCCTCAAAGTAAGCTTTCAGTTCCAGATTCTTGTCCCATTTATCCTGGGGATAGCTGCCGTAGCGCCGTTTCACATCCGCCATGCGCTCCTCCATATCCACCACCTTGATTCCCGCCAGACTGTCACAGACCTGAATCAGTCTGTCATAATCGTCATATTCCATCTCCTCCAGCAGTCTTCGCAGCTCCTCCTGCTGTTCTACGGAAACGTCCCATTTTCCTATGTAGTCCTCCAATTTCTGGATGCTGAAAGAATGACTCAGACAGATTCGGGCCGCCTCATCATACCCCAGCTCCGTCATATAGTGGTATCCGTCATAAATATGTCCCATGTGACTAACCCCGAACTTGCGGCCGATATCGTGGAGCATTCCCAGCACATAAGCCTTTTGGGGGTCCATATCTCCACAGGCGGCGGCGATTTTCTCCGCGCACATGGCCACTGCCCTGCTGTGATCTGCCCAGGGACCGGGGTTACACGCCTCCCCATCCCGCAGTAATTCCTCTGCTTTTTCCCTTGTAGGTATCATTCTCTTTGTCCTCCTGATTTAAGTTTTTCCGGGGCTATTTCTCCGTCACATGCCCGCTGTTGATTCCCGCAGATTCTTCCTCCAGCGGCAGCCACTCCAGCGCCTCGTGTATCTGGCTGTTCCAGAAATCCCAGTCGTGGTCTCCCTTCGTCTCCACATAGGTCAGCTCCGCGCCCTGTTCTTCAAAATAATCCTTCAGTTTCCTGTTGGCCGCGAGCAGACTATCCTCCAGGCCGCAGGACATATATATTTTAGGCACCCGGTTTTGCGCCCTGGCATTTTCAAAGGCGACCTTGGGGTTCAGATCGGTCTTCTCCGCCTTCTTCCTGTCCCCAAAACAGGCCAGTCCCCCAAAGAGTCCGCTGCCCTTCTCCTCAAAGATATGGACCGCGCCGGACAACGCAATGATATGGCTGAAGGTATCGCAGTATTTCAGCCCGTTGCGGAGCGCGCCGTAGCCTCCCATGGAAAGGCCGCCGATAAAGTTATCCTCCCGCCGCTCCGAAAGCGGAAAAGTCTTCCTCATCATGGCGGGCAGTTCCCTGCCCACAAAAGCGCCGTACGCGCTGTTGGGCATCTCATGATCAAAATAGAATGAGTTCTCTCCGCTGGGCATGACCACCGCCAGATTCTTGGACTCCGCCCACCTCTGAATACAGGTGCCGGAAATCCAGTCCATATTGCTGCCCAAAAGCCCATGGAGCAGATACAAAGTCTTATATTTTTTTCCTTCCTGACCACCGCCCGCAAGATTCATCTTGTCCACAGGAAGAATCACCTGTATCTCCACCGTGCGCAGCAGTGCCATGGAAAGATAAGTCATTTGAATTAACGCCATATTCCTCTTCCCCCTTTTTCTTATTATCATACCAAAATTTCACGAAAAAAACACCTCTGATTTCTTGAACCGGATAAATACCCGTGCTATAATCAGACCCATACAGTAAAGCCTAAACTTAAGCCTGCTTTGAAAGGAAGAGAATACCATGTCTAAATCAAAGGAAATCAAGACCAATGCCATGCGGATTCTGGAATCCATGAAGATTCCTTTCACCCAATATACTTACGAGTGCGATGCGTTTGTGGACGCATTGCAGATTGCGGATCAACTGGGCCTGCCCTATGAAAAAGTGTACAAGACACTGGTGACCCGGGGCGCCCGGGATTATTTTGTGTTTGTGATTCCCATAGACCGGGAGCTGGACCTGAAAGCCGCAGCCCGCAGCGTGGGAGAAAAGAGCGTGGAAATGATTCATGTGAAAGATATAAATGCCGTCACTGGCTATATTCGGGGCGGCTGCACCGCCATCGGCATGAAAAAGCGATATGTAACCCGGATTGATGCCTCCGCCGAATATCTGCCCTCCATCATCGTCAGCGGCGGACGCATAGGTTCCCAGATTGAGCTTGCCCCACAGGATCTGCTCTCCGCCGCCGGGGCCGAGTACGCGGATATCATCAGACATGACGAATAGGAGGGTGTCCGCCCAGCCAAAATTCCTCTAGGTCTCCCACAAATCCAGGGTCCTTGCAGAAATCGTTGTACACATCCCCAATCTCTGTTTCCGTCATCACACTGTCACAGAACACCAGGCCTGACACATACCCACGAAAAGACCGCTGAAAGGGATCACCCCCCAGCAAAATCTGCTTGCAGGCGGGCAACTGCGGAATATCGTCCGTCTCTCCCGCCAGTCGTCCGTTCAGGTACAACCGTCCTACACAGGTGACGGCGTCAAAAGTCACGCACAGAAAACTCCATTTGTTCCGATGCACCATTCGGATGATACTGTCATGAAATTGATTTACAAAATTGTCCTGGTGGACCCGGTACACGGTGGATTGATCCGGTGAATAGGGCACCAGGGACATAAAGCCGTTATTGTATCTGGCATATAGTATGCTGCTCCACCCGTTCAGCTCCAAGGGCTTAATCCACATGCATATGGTATAAGAATCGCTGGCGAGCAGTTCCGGAGGCAGTTCCAGCACATTTTCCCGCACATCACCGCCGTCTAGAAACACTCCGCCCCAGTTGCTGCTGATTCCCTCCGTTAGATGCACTCCCTCTCCCAGCGGAGTTGCCTGCACAGTGCCGTCCACTGCGGCATAATCCGTCCAGAAAGGAAATTCCGTCACCCTCATCTCCGTACGCAGACTTCGACTCACATAATTCAGGAAATCGCCTGCGCCCAGTGGTTTGGAGAAATACTCCCCTCCTACGGCATTACAGCCGCACTCAATGAGATATGTGATATCCTCACGGGAGGTCACGCCGTCCGCCACAATATCCATCTTCAGCTCCCGGCCCACGGCCATCAGCGTTTTCATAATTCTGCGTCCCTTGTAACTGGCCAGTGCGTGCTGCAGATATTCCCTCTGAAATTTCAGCGTGTCTATGGGCAGCATATCCCAATAGCGCAGGCTGGCAAAGTCCAGTCCCACGCCTGTGAGCGAGATACGAAAACCACATTTATGCAGCGCCTCAATATTGGCAAACATCTCCTCCCTTCCCCGGGTAAAGGCAGATTCATCTATCTCCAGCTCCAGTTCCTCCGCCTTGACCTTATAGTCATGCATCAGTCCTTCCAGCCATGGCAAAAGGTTGCCGTTTAACAGCTGCAGACGGGAAATCCGCACTCCCACTCTGTCCGGCCGCTCCTTTCTTTCCCTGAACTTGACGATATCCTGCAGCACTCTCTCTATCACCCAGGCGTTAAGCTCCGCGGCAAAGCCGTTCCTCACAAACAGCGGCAGAAACTCTTCCTGCCCCCGGCATCGTCCATCCGGCATATTCCAGACCAGGTAGGCCTGGGCCATATGCAGCCGTGGGGTCTGCGCCATGACAATGGGCGCGTACCGCACCTCAAACTCCCTGTCTTTCAATGCCTGCTGCTGCCTCTTCTCCATCTCCAACTCGCCCAGCAATAGCTCCGCTATATCATTGAACACCACATACCGGCCCTTGCCGTTATCCTTGGCATGGTACATGGCCATATCGCTCTTCAGCAGCGTATCCTCCAGAGTTTTCCCAACCTTTTCATCATAGAGGATACCGATGCTCATGGACACATTGGTCAGAATATGCTCCGCGCCTTCCTTGCTCTGCACCCGCTCAATAATTCCGCCGGCAATTCCGCACAGCGTCTCCCGGCTGACCTCCTGCGGAAAAATAAGCACAAATTCATCGCCGCCCATCCTGACTGCATTAGCCATAGGGGCGCTCGTTTGAAGGATACCGGCAATATTTACCAGCAGGGCGTCCCCCTCGTTGTGCCCATAGATATCATTGACTATTTTAAAATTATCCACGTCCAAAAACATAAAATGAACCCGGCTCCCCAGTTCCAGTCCCTGATAATACGCATACATGGCGCGGCGGGTCCACAGCCCCGTCAGATAGTCACGCTCATACTCCATCCCGGTCTCCTCCTTTCTCAATTATAGTTCCGCATATGCTGTTTGAAAGTTTCTCCCCTACAGCGCCTTGATCCGATCCACGGCCTCCACTGTGTTCTCATAGCTGCCAAAGGCAGTCAGTCGGAAATAAGTCTCCCCACTGGGTCCGAAACCGGATCCAGGGGTACCCACCACATTGGCGTTCTCCAGCAGATAGTCAAAGAACTCCCAGCTACTCATACCTCGGGGGGCTTTCAGCCAGATATAGGGCGCGTTTACACCGCCGGACACCGTGTAACCCGCATCTTTCAATCCCTGATAAATATATGCGGCGTTCTTCATGTAGTAAGCTACCTGTTCTCTCAGCTGCACCTTGCCCTCCTGGGAGTACACGGCCTCACCGGCCCGCTGTACAATATAAGGAGCGCCGTTGTACTTGGTGCCATGGCGTCTCGCCCACAGACTATGCAGACTCACATCCCCCGCTTTCAGCTCCTTGGGAATCACAGTAAATCCCAGGCGCACGCCGGTAAATCCCGCATTCTTGGAAAAAGAACGCAGTTCGATGGCACAGGTTCTCGCCCCCTGGCACTCATAGATGCTGTGGGGCACATTCTCCTGAGATATATACGCCTCATAGGCCGCGTCATAGATAATGACCGCTCCCACCCGGCCTGCATAATCCACCCACTCCTGCAGCTGAGATTTGGTAATCGCCGAACCGGTGGGATTGTTGGGAAAGCACAGATAGATAATATCCGGCGCCTCCTTGGGCAGTTGGGGAACAAAGTCGTTCTCCTGGGTGCAGGGCATATAGATCACATTGCTCCAGATTTCCTTCTGGGCGTCATAGACGCCGGTACGCCCGGCCATCACATTGGTATCCACATACACGGGATATACCGGGTCGCACACCGCAATCCGGTTATCCAGACTGAAAATCTCCTGAATGTTGCCGGAATCACACTTCGCCCCGTCAGAAATAAAGATTTCGTCTGCACCGATCTCACAGCCTCTGGCTTTGTAGTCGTTTTCCGCGATGGCGTTTCTCAGAAACTCATAGCCCAGATCCGGCGCATAGCCCCGGAATGTGGCCGCGTCCCCCATCTCGTCCACTGCGCCGTGCAGCGCTTTGATGATGGCCGGAGCCAGAGGCTGGGTCACATCGCCAATCCCCAACCGTATAATTTTCCTGTCTGGATGGGCCGCCGCATATGCATTCACCTTTTTGCCGATGGTAGAAAACAGATAGCTCCCCGGCAGTTTTAAATAGTTGTCATTCACTTTAAACATAGCTGTAATTACCCCTTTTTCTCGCTTTTCAGGCTTATCTCACCCTCAAACACGGTGGTTGCGGGTCCTCCCATATACACCAGATTCCGCTCCCTGTCCCAGGTGACCTGGATCTCACCGCCCAGCACGCCCACCGTGACTCTCTCATCCGTCAAACCGTTCAGCACACAGGCCACCACCGTGGCGCAGCACCCTGTTCCGCAGGCCAGGGTCTCTCCGGTGCCTCTCTCCCACACCCGCATTTTCACATGCCCTCTGTCCACAATCTGCACAAACTCTGTGTTCGTACGCTTGGGAAACATTTCGTGACGCTCAAACAACGGCCCGATCTGTTCCAGATTTATATGCTCCGTCTCCTCTACAAACACCACTGCGTGGGGATTGCCCATGGACACACAGGTCATATGGTACTCCTGTCCCTCCACCCATATCGGGACATTCACAGCCTGCTGCCCGGAAATTCTCACAGGTATCTGCTCCGGCGCCAGAATCGGACTCCCCATATTCACCTTTACCCAGGACACCCTGTTCTCCGAATCCACTTCCAGTTCCAGATATTTGACCTGCCCCGCGCTGACAATAGACAGTTTCCGTTTGTCCGTCAGCCCTTTGTCATACACATACTTGGCCACACAGCGGATTCCGTTGCCGCACATCTCCGCCCGGGTGCCGTCGGCATTGTACATCTCCATCTCAAAGTCCGCTTCATCGCTGGGATTGATAAAGATTACCCCGTCGCCGCCCACGCCGAAGTGACGGTCGCTCAGAAAGCGCACGGCCTCCGTCTTATCCTCCTGCGAAATCTGCCAGGCCGCGCCGTCAATATATACATAATCGTTGCCACATCCATGCATCTTGGTAAATTTCACGTCCAAACCTGTATCCCCTCTTTTCCTTTCCCATCATAATCTCTTTTTTTGAAAAATGCAAACCCCTTTTCCGTCATAAACCCTTTTTCCCACGCATAACCTATATTAACAATGAGCAAAGCGAGGCATAACATGAGCGCAAAGACGAAAATTGTGGTCCTCCATATGAAAGAATTGATTTATACCGGAATATTTGCTGTGCTGGGCATCCTGTTTGTGGTGCTGCTGGTCATCATGTTCCTTCCGGATAAAGAAGATTCCGCCCAGCCCGATGCTCCCACAGGAACAGAAAGCCCCGACGGCAACACAGACGTCTCAAATGACGCCTCGCCCACTTCCGACACAGTCTCTCTCTACATACCCGGCGTATACAACACAGAGTTGGTTCTGGGCGATCAGACCATGAATGTAGAAGTCATGGTCAACCGGGATACCATCACCTCCATACAGTTGGTGAATCTGAGCGACGCCGTGACCACTATGTACCCCCTGCTCCAGCCTGCCTTCGACTCCCTGACAGCCCAGATTTGTGAGCAGCAGTCGCTGGATAACCTCAAATACGACACTGACAGCAAATATACTTCCCTGGTACTGTTGGAAGCCATACGCAACTCTCTGGAAAAAGCGCAGCCTTAGCTTTTAAGGCGCGCTTTTTGCGCTTTCATCCGCAGAGCATCCAACTCCTCCACCGAAAAAAGATAATGCTGGTTACAAAACTGGCAGTTCACCTCTATCTCTTTTCCCTCGTCGATCATCTCCTCCAGTTCCTTCTCTCCGATGCTGATCAGAGCTTTTTCCACCCTGGCCTTGTCACAGCCACAGAAAAATACAGGCTCCACGGTGTCCGTGAATTCCACCTCCAGCCCCTCCAGCAGAATCTGCAATATCTGCTCCGGCGTGTTACCTGCCTCCAGCATGGTAGTTACCGAGGAAACCCCAGACAGATTCTTCTCCAATCTGGCAATGACTTCCTCCTCTGTATCCGGCATCAGCTGTATGATAAATCCTCCCGCCTGCTTTACCGTGTTGTCGCGCTCCATCAGTACCCCCAGACCCACGCTGGAGGGCGTCTGCTCCGATGTGGCAAAATAATAGGTCAAATCCTCCGCTATCTCACCGGTCTGCAGCGGCGTCTGTCCTATATAGGGTTCTCTCATTCCCATATCTCTTATCACGCTCAATATCCCAGGCCCCATAGCCCCGGAGACATCCAGTTTCCCCAGAGGATTGGCGGGCAATATCACGTCCGGCACCAGAGGATATCCCTTGACCCTGCCCCGGCTGTCCGCAGTTACCGTCAGCCCTCTGCCGGGACCATCCCCCCTGATCTGCAGTGTCAGCGTATCCTTCTCCCCCTTCAGCATGACTCCCATCATGGAACCCGCCGTCAGCAGGCGTCCCAAAGCCGCTGTCATCACCGGGCTGGTATTGTGGGACTCTCTGGCCTTCTCCACCAGATTTCTGGTGGTGGCCGCAAATACCCGTATCTGCGCCCCCGCAGCCGTGGCGCGCACTATATAATCCTTCATATTCGCTCCAATCCGCCCTTCTAAACGGGCATACCTTCGCTGGATTTCCCCTGCTCCCTGGCCAGCACATAGACCCGCTGGCTCTGGTCTGTCACTTCTCCCAGCGTATCCGCGTCCAACAGCCGGATCACCCGCATTCCTGCCTGCTCCACCAGGTTTCGCATGGTCTGGGGGGTGTAGCCCCGCTGCAGGTGATTTTCCACAAAGCGCCGGAAATGCTCTCCATCCTCCTGTACAAAAACCGTCAGGTCACACTCGTTGATCTCCTCCCGGGCATGGTAATAATTCTCCCATATAAAACTGCAATCCTCCCGGTTCTCCGCTATGACGGTGTCCCCTATAATCTGGCTGTATTTATATACGGTGTTAAAATCAAACAAAAATAACCCGCCCGGATACAGATAATTGTTCACCAGCCGGAACACCTGCAGCAGCTCTTCCTCCTCCAGCAGATAGTTCAGGGAATCACAGACGGACAGCACCGTTCCCACCGTACTGTACAGCTCCAGCTCCCGCATATCCTGCAGCAGATACAGAATCCCGCCGTCCCCCACGTTTTTCTCCATAGCAATTCCCAGCATTTCCGGGGAATTGTCCACACCGATCATATCGTAGCCCCTCTCATGAAGCAGCCGTGTCAATGTGCCGGTGCCGCACCCAAGATCCAACACCAGATTTCTCTCGGAAACCAACAGATTTTCAGTCTCGGAGTTCTCCCCTCCGCCAGACCTGTTTTCGCCCACCGGCCTGCTGACGCCATACCGCTCAATCAGTGCCGCAATGTTTTCACACCAGGACTCATAAGGAACATTGTCCATCAGTTCGTCGTACACTCCGGCAAAGTCCGAATATGCCTGCACTGCCATCACCTCCGCATATGTGCCTTATGCCGCCATCCCTATGGCGCCAAACACGCCCGCACTGAGCAGTCCCATAATCACGCCCGCCAATATCACACCCAGCAAAACCGCAATGATGCTGGACTTAAAGTCCATGTCCAGCAGACTGGCCGCCAGAGTGCCGGTCCAGGCCCCGGTGCCCGGCACGGGAATTCCCACGAACAAAAGCAGCGCCAGAAACAGGCCCTTTCCGGCCTTTTCCTGAAGCTTTACACCCCCCTTGTGTCCCTTTTCCAGACAGAACGTGAAAAACTTGCCTATCACCGGCTTGTCCGCCCCCCACTCCAGCACCTTTCTCGCAAACAGAAAAATGATGGGCACAGGCAGCATATTGCCCAGAATACAGATAATATAGCTGGGCACCAGCGGCAGATCAAAGCCTACCGCGTAGACGATGGCGCCCCGCAGCTCAATCAGGGGAACCATGGAAACGAAAAAGATAATAAGGTAGTGTATGAACATGTTTTTTCTCCTTTTGTCTATTGAATATATTCTCTCAGAAAGGACAGCAGTGTATCCATCTCTTCGTCTGTTCCCACCGTAATCCGCAAATAGTTGGAAATTCGCGGCTTGTCCCAGTGACGCACATAGATGTCTCTCTCCCTCAGGGCCTGAAAAATTTGCCCTGCGGGAATCCGCTCGTGGGCGGCGAAGATAAAGTTGGTCAGGGAGTCCGGGAATGTGAATCCCAGCTCTCTCAGTTCCCCCTTCACCCGCTCTCTGGTACGCACAATTCTGCCTGTGATCTCCTTAAAATAGGCCTTATCCTTCAGCGCTTCTATACCCAGAGCCAGCGAGGGGCGGTTCATGGTGTAGGAGTTGAAGGAAAACTTGGCGTCGTTTAAGTACTTTATCAATTTCTCGCTGCCCATGGCAAAACCGATACGCATGCCCGCCATAGCCCGCGATTTGCTGAAAGTCTGCACCACCAGCAGATTGTCATACTTTTGAATCAAAGGCAGCGCGCTCTCCCCGCCGAAATCAATATAGGCCTCGTCCACGATCACCACTACGTCCCGGTTGGCCTGCAGAATTTCCTCCACCAGCGCCAGCGGCTCATACACCCCGGTGGGCGCGTTGGGATTGGGAAATATCACGCCTCCGTTGGGACGCGTATAGTCCCTGGGGCTGATGCGGAAATCCTCGTCCAGCGCGCAGGTCTCATAGGGAATCCGATACAGCTCTGCCCACACGTCATAAAAAGAATAGGTGACGTCGGGGAACAAAATGGGCTTATCTCCGTTAAAGAATGTCAGAAATGCCATGGACAGCACATCATCCGATCCCACTCCCACAAATACCTGCTCTTTCTTAACCCCATAATAATCCGCCAGTCCCTCCACCAGCACCCCTGCGCCGGGGTCGGGATACAGCCGCAGCTCCTGGCTCTGCATGGCTGCAAGGGCCGCCTGCACACCGGGAGCCGGGGGATAGGGGCACTCGTTGGTGTTCAGCTTAATCATATTGGGGGTATCAGGCTGCTCCCCCGGTACATAGGGCACTATCCTGCGGACATTTTGCTCCCACTTCTCTGATTTCATGAATTGTTGTCTCCTTGTCTGCCGTTTTGTCCGGCCAGGTCCCTCCCGCCGAACATTTACCATCATACCACCGCCGCCGCCATTCGTCTACTCTTTTTCCAGCTCCCGCAGATAATACTCCACATACAGTGCGTTCTCAGGGCACTCGCTGTCTGCACAGACCTGCAGCAGACGCTCTCTGTAGCTTTGCGCCTCCTCTGCATAGGCACCGTCTGTATCCGCCGCCTGGGAGAAGAGCAGATACCGGTTGTAGAGCTGGTACATAGTTCCCCGCTCCCAGGCATAGTCAAATTCTTCCTCAAAGCTCTTGTCATAGAGCATGTCCGTCATGGCCTGGTCGATTCTGCCCTCCGCCAGAGACTGTTCCACCTGGCGCAGTCTCTCCTCCCGCGTGGACCCGTATCCGCTCTCATATAGCTCCTGGGCGCTGAAAACCACCAGCCAGGCGCACAGAAACACCCACCCCAGCACGAGATACACCAACACGATCTTGACCGCCAGCTTATTCATAAAGTCCAGGCTGTGAATTTTCATCCACAATCCCGCTGCAATCGCAAGGATCGCAAGTATAACCATCCACATTTTCTAGTCCTCCCATCCCTCTGTCAGCCTGACAGCCAGCTTTTCCTCCACCAGCGCCATTAGCTGTTCCAAGGCGTCGGGATCAGGTACCCTGGAATAAGTATACCTCTCGTCCGCCTTGTGGAACAGCGCCAGCTCCTGCTGGTCAAGCTCCAGCACCCCCTTCAGCATGGCATCCACCTGCAGCCGTGCCTGCTCCTGCTGCTGCGCGTCCATACGTTCTGAATAATAGGTCCTAAACCCATAATCCAGCATTTCTTCAATACATATTCTGCCGGGAACCCTGCCCTCATCCAGTTCATCCAGAAACTGATTGCTGTACCAAATCCAGTTCTGGTATTCGTTGTTAGTATAGTCTCCCTGCTCCCTGGCATACACGGCCGCATAGCTGCCTGCCTCCGGCTGGACGTCGCTATACACGGGTTCCTTCTTCATCAGAACCATCCCCATGCTGACTCCCGCCAGCGCCATACCCAGTATGACCAGTGCGGCGATGATTCTGGTCAGCATACGCTGTACCAGCTCCGGGGTCTTCTGACGCAGCAGAAGAGGAGCCAGCAGCTTGTTGCGCTGAATCCTCTGGTACACCTCCTTATAAAAGGCGATTCCCGCCTCGTTCCTGCCGCCGCAGTACCGGCAGACAAGGGCCTGAGAGTCTATCTCTCCGCCGCAATTTGTACATTTCATAGCTATCTTCCTTCCTTTGCAGACATTTTGCCTGCTGCCACCCTACAGTTCCATGTAGACGTCCGTCACCGTCTCCACCGCCTGCTCAAACAGCTCGTCCTCCCGCTTGTCTTCCTGCTCCAGACTCAGCCACTCCAGCAGATGTCCGGAGATGCCCAGCTCCTGAAATCGGCTGCGTATCTCCTGGTCATACTGAGCAAAAAGCTCCTCGTTTCCCCGGATGGTCCTGTCTCCGCTGTACTGCCTGCAATGCCGCATGACCTGACTCCCATAATTGACCAGACTCGACGCCAGGTCCCCTATCTCCTCCCGCAGTCTTCGCTCATCCCGCAGGCTGCGGTACTCCGGGTCCCTGTATGCCTCCAGGTACTCCAGATAATCCTGAAAGTAACCATAGTACATATAGACATACTCAATCTCCTGGAATTTGAGGTACTCATAGCTCCGAAGGTCCCCGCTGTGCATATACTCATAAATTCCCTCTATGTCCCCCTCTGCCAGCAGCTCCTCCAGCTCCTGCTCCCGCTGTTTGTAAATCCGGTAGTCGATTTTGGCCTTGAGCGGACCTCCCATGAGCATAACCAGCCCTGTCAGAAAAGCCAGCCCCACCAGAATCCCACAAATCGCCAGCAACAGTCTGGTCCATTTTTTCACAGCCATGTCCGGCACAGCGTCTTTCATCTGCCGCGCCTCCCTGTCAAACTGTTCCAGCGTCTGCTCCTTGCGAATATCAGCCAGCACAGGATTCTCCGACTGGCAGAACGGACAGCGGACATCCTTCATTCTATATTCTGCGCCGCAGCTCTCACATCTCATGTATGTCCTCCCTCGCCCACTCCTTCTCGTGGATATCATCGGTCAAGTCTTTCAGTTGTCTCTCATACTCCGCCGCCTGTTCCTCCTGCCCCATCTGTCTGTGGCAGCGGACCAGTCCCTCCAACGCCTGCGCTCCGCCGCTTTCCAAAAACAGAATGGGCTGCGTCTCATAAGCGGCGTTATAATACCACATGGCGGCCTCCGCCGGATCCCGGCGGTCCTGTTCATAAAAAATGCCCAGTTCCACGCACAGTTCTGAACATCCCCCTGCGGCCATGGCTTTCATAGCGTACCGGAAAAAGCTCAGAACATCCCCCTGCACACGGTAAGCTCTGCTCAGCACGCAAAAAGCCTCCAAAAGCTCCTCCGCGCTTCTCTCTTCGTCCTCCACGGAATCCTCAAAACAGGCGCAGGCGCGGCGAAGATGCTCCGACTCTCCCGCAATCAGCAGTTCTCTGGCATACATATTGTGTAAATGTCTGGAGAGTCTGCGCCCCTCCTGCACCTGGCGCTCAAAATTGGCCAGGTCCCGGCTGCCATGTCCCTGGGAGGGCTTATGCGTGATCACAATATCGCTGTCATATACAATGGGCTGCAGCCGTACGGTCTCATGTATCGGCTCTATCCAGGTAAACTGCCGCAAGCGTTTAAAAAGCTTGGGGCGGTATTCCTCATCATAGTTGTAGACCGTGTTGTACTGCAATTGATTGCCATATTTCATCTGCACGATCTCCACCTGAGGCAGCAGCCGCTCCTTCAGCAGCCGAAAACGCTCCCTGTTCTCCTCATCCAGCACCTCGTCTGCGTCGGCGCTGTAAATGTAATCGCAGGATGCCAAAGAAAAGGCATAATTGCGGGCCGCGCTGAAATCATGTGTCCATTGAAAATCATAGATTTTATCCGTATACTCCGCCGCGATCTTTTTGGTGCGGTCCGTGGAGCCTGTGTCCACCACAATGATCTCGTCCATCAGATCAGCCGCGCTGTTCAGGCAGCGGGCCAGCACTGCCTCCTCATTTTTCACAATCATACACATGCTTATGGATATCATTTCCCGCTTATCCTCTTCTTTCCACAAATATCTCTCATTATACCTTGATTCCGTGCGCTTTGACGTATTTTACTCATCATACCAAAAAAAAGCCTGATGCACAATCTTTTTACAAGAAAATACATTGACTTACAGCGCGTCTGACCCTAAACTGGTGCAATCCGGCATCACCATTTATCCTGGCGGTCCATGCCCTGGGGAAAGGAAATGAAACATGGCTAAAAAAACACAGATTATGACAGAAGGAAAGCCCTGGAGACTGATACTGGGGCTGGCTCTCCCTCTCATGTTTGGAAATATATTTCAGCAGCTCTACACGGTAATGGATACCTTGATCGTGGGACGGGTACTGGGAGTTCACGCGCTGGCGGCCCTGGGGGCCTCCGATTGGCTGAACTGGATGATTCTGGGACTCGTCACAGGCATTACCCAGGGATTTTGTATTTTGGCCGCTCAGAAATTCGGCGCCGGAAAGACGGAGGAGCTAAAGGAGACCGTCGGAGCCTCTGTCACTCTCTCCGCCGTATCCGCTCTGGTCATCGAGCTGGTGAGCCAGGCTCTGGTAACGCCGCTTCTGCAGCTACTGGACACACCCTCGGATATCCTGCCCATGGCACAGGTCTATCTGCGGATTCTGTTTGCCGGAATTCCCATTGTCATGGCGTACAATCTGTTGGCCTCCCTGCTGCGGGCGTTAGGGGATGGACGCACTCCCCTACATGCCATGATCGTAGCCTCGGTGCTGAATATTCTGCTGGATATTCTCTTTGTGGCAGGCTTTCACACAGGCGTGGGCGGTGCAGCCGCCGCTACGCTGATTGCCCAGGCCGTGGCCGCCCTATACTGTCTGCGGGTCATTCTGCGAATAGAAATCCTGCGCATTCAGCGCTCCCACCTGCGTCCCCACCGCCGATTGGTCTGGCAGCTTTTTTCTTTGGGCACCCCCATGGCTGCCCAAAATACAATCATCGCCATAGGCGGTCTGGTAATCCAGTCCATTGTCAATGGTTTCGGCGTTATCTTTATCGCAGGCTATACCGCCTCCAACAAGCTCTATGGAATCCTGGAAATCGCCGCCACCTCCTACGGCTATGCCATGGTTACTTATGTAGGGCAGAATCTGGGAGCCGGCCTGGATGGGCGTATTCGCCAGGGAGTGCGGCACGCTCTGGGTATCGCCCTGGCCACCTCGGTGGTCATTGCCCTGGCAATGCTGCTGACCGGCCGCTTATTAGTAGGTTCCTTTATCACCGGCACCCCCCAGGAGGTTATTGCCGCGACAGATATCGCCTATCACTATCTGGCCATTATGAGTATTTTCCTGCCTGTTTTATATCTGCTGCATCTCTACCGCTCCTCCCTGCAGGGGATGGGAGACACTGTGCTCCCCATGGTCTCAGGCATCGCGGAGTTTGTCATGCGCACCAGCGCAGCGCTGACTCTGCCCCATGTGCTGGGACAGGAGGGAATCTTTTACGCGGAGGTACTGGCCTGGGTGGGGGCCGATCTGATTCTGATTACCGCCTACTATATAAAGGTACACAGACTCCGCGCTCATTTAGAGAAACCATAATATGCTGCACGCAATATAAGGCAGAAAGGGAACCGGCGTTTTCAGGTTCCCTTTTTTGTTGATATTGCCCCGCGCAAGCTGTACTGCGCCCAGCAGGCCAAAAGCAAGAGCCATGTGCAGCAGCATGGTCATAAGATTCCCGCCTTCTCCCACCAGGTAGAGCGCGCAAATCTGAAAGGCCATGACGTCCCCCTCGCCATACAGGCGCATAAAGAGCAGATACTGCAGCAGGGCAAACAAAATCAATCCCACTCCGCTCTCCGCCGCGACAGACCGCCCGAGACACAGCCAGGCTCCGGCGGCTGCCGCCGGTATCTGCAAGATATCATACACCCTACAGGTTTGCATATCCGTGACGGCGCACACCGTCAGATAGACGGCCAGCACCAGATATACAAACCGGACTCCCAAGGGCTCCCCGCCGCAGGAACAGGCGATATAACCCGCTCCCGCGGCGCATCCGGCCAGCAGAATTCCCACCGCCGCTCTGTCCGCCCTCAGTCCGTGGCGCGCGTCCAGCGTCACAATCAGCGTCAGCACCGCCAGTACCATCGTCATCTGTAGTCCCCACACCTTCCAAAAGAAATCCATACCTCAGTCCTCTCCCCCTGTCCTCAGTCTCGTCCGCAGCTCATCCAGCACATTTCCTTTTACCGTCAGAACGGCCAGGCGGGGGTGCTGCTCCAGGGAGGTATCCTTTTTGTAGGCTCTGACCGTGATATCCGCCAGAGTCTCCGGCGTTCCCAGGGGAATCATAAAGCTCAGTTTCTCCTCCTGGATATAATTGGGTATGTCATAAGTGTAAACCCTGTTCAGAGAAGAGTCCAGCTCCGCCATCTCCTCCGGAAAAATCACTTCTATGCGGTCCACATATCCCGTGGCATGAATCGTCAGAATGCCGCTTTCCCCGGCCTTGAACACCGGGTCATGAGGCTCCAGCACTCTCTCCAGCTCCACATGCAGAGAAAGACCCTGCATGCCGCTGCTCACCACTGTCTCATTGCCCACATGATCCGACGCATGGGCAACCACAGTAAAGGAGCCGCTGAACAAAGCATCCCCCTCTGTCAGTGTCATATGAATTCTGCCATCTCCCTGATCCGTGAATCTCTGGCTGCTGCCATTGTCCTGGTTGTATATCTCCACATAAAATTCCGCCAGCCCGCTGCCATCGTCCGCAGCTGTCAACTCTATCTCCACCGGACCGTCTTCCCACGCCTCTAAAAGATTCAGCTCCTCCAGTCCTTCCAGGCCGCGGATCGCGGGGGCGCTGGCGTCCACGATGAGCCACACACTGCCTAGCAGGTCCTGTGTGTAGTCGGAAAAAATCTTTTCCGCGCCGCTCTGAACCGCGGCTACAGGCGTCAGACGCAGTCTATGCCCATCCAACTGCCCGGCGACAAACAGTTTCTGGGTTATCTCCAAATCCCTGCATCTGTTGCCGCGCCGGGTCACCGTATAGTTGCCGTCCCCCACACAGGGAAGGCCCTCTGAAACCTTCTGCAGCTGCTGCCCCCGATAGGTGCGGCTCCCGGAGGCCATATCGCTGCTTACAGGTGTGACAGTACCCAATCTTCCCCCCGCCGTCCCATCGGTCAGATCCTGGGAATCCACATACAGATGGGTAATCTGATAATCCTTTCTGGCGGGTCCGCACAGGAGGCCCGGAAAGGAGATTCCAAATGGGGTCTCCGCCCCCGCCCGGACATAGTAGGTGTTCTCTTCCCCGGCGGGCCACAGATTCCCCTCCTGCTCCAGACGTATCTGCTCTGTTCGCACGGGCCAGGCAATCACTGTCTGATCGGACAAGGGAATGTGCAGCGTCTCCCCCAGATTTCCGGCTCTGTCCTGCGCCGCTATGTGAAGATATTGCAATCCCTCTCCCATAGAAACCGTCAGAGAAACGCGCTCTCCCGTATCCCCATGCCATTGATGGGACGGCTTTACCACGGTTTTTTCCCTGTTATCCACCACATAGCGATATCCCTGTACCTGGGAAATCAGCGTATTGGCTGTAATATTGGAGTCGCACAACACCTGGTCCGAGCCCAGTTGATAGGATTCCGCTCTGTGGTAATATACAGTGCCTGTATCCATCGGCTTTGCAAAGGATATCCGCACCCGGCTTTCACCGGTTGCCACCAGCCGCAGAGAATCCGCGTCAATCTTCTCCGGTTTGCCCTGATCCGCAGCCGCTACGCCGTTTAGCAGATTCTCCTCCAAATATCCCAGAGACACGGCGGTGATCTGCAGGGTTCCGTTGCCGCTCTGCCATCCCTCCTGCTGGGAATAACTGCTGCCCGCGTTTTTGTTGATGTAACTGGAGCCTCCATAGGCGGGTGTCAGGGACAGCACCTGCCCTTGGGTCATGCCGCAGCGGTACACCTCCTCCATGCCGCAGCCCGGCTCATATCCTGTCTGGGCAGTACACACAGAGGGTTTTCCCGGCTCGTATTCCGCTCCGCAGACCGTACATACATATCGGTAAAAGCGGTCGGTGTGTCCGGCGCAGCTATAGCTGGCACAGCGCGGACAAAAGCGCCGACTGCCATCGTCCGCTATGTTGCCGTAATAAAAGCGACTCCCTGCCTCCTCCTGCCGGAAGGAGACGTTTCCGCAGACTTTCTTCACCGTATAACAGCCGCCGCCGAGTACCGCGTCTCCCTGGTGTACATGGTAACAGTTTGGGTCGTGCCTGTGTACAGTCCAGGCGCCCGAGCTGCCGCCCTGGTATCCGCCGCCTCCCCCGGCCTGTCCGCTCTCTCCCTGGCTGCTCTCCACATTTTTCTGGGCAGAGCCTCCGGGCATACCGCTTGCCGCGCCCGTGGCTCCCCCTCCTCCTCCCGCAAGCAGCAGGGTTCCCTGACGATCTGAGGAGAGCAGGCTATAGCCGCCGCCCACGGCATAAGCTGTGGAGCCGCCACCGCCGTGATATCCGTTTTGACCTCCCAGCTCATAGGTCAGCAGCTCTCCCCGGGACAGGTAGAAAATCCCCTGGACCAGACCGCCTTTCCCACCCTGAAACTTTTCCCAGTTCCCGCCCTGGGCCCCTGTCAGCGTCAGCCGGTAAAAGCCGGAATAGGGCACCTGATAACTGCCCTGGCGGCCCGAGTAGGTCATGCTGCGGGACAGGCCCTGGACTGCGCCCGTATCCGCTGCGGAGCCGATCAGCCTCCATGCCTCTCCCTCACTGCGCTGGTACAGCTTATAGCTCTTACCTGTATTATCCGGTTGGCTCCAGCTTAAGTTTACCGCCCCTTTGCCCTGATTGGCGCTGTAGTTGTCCCGGGCCTGCAGCCGCAGCTCCACCCAGCCCGCATACAGCGTTATGTCCTTGGAGGGGGTGAACTCGTCCCCCGCAGCGCCCGCAGGCCGGGTGCATTCCGGATCATAGTACCAGCCCCCAAAGGACTGCCCCCCTCTGCGGGCGTCCGGCAGGACAATACTCAGGTCGGTATAGAGAGCCGTGACAGTATCCTCTGCGCCATCCTCTCCCAGATAATGATAGGTATTTCCCTCCATCCTCCCATGAAAGGGCAGTGTCATACGCCACTCTCTGAATCGTTTTGCACCCACTATGTCCGCCACTGGCTCTCCGCCTCTGGCGTCAAAGGATACCCGGTATCCCTGGGGCGGCGTCAGCTTGTTCTCCTCCAGAACACGACTGCCGCCGTATTCTCCCGGCAAAGCGGCGACATCCCCGCTGCCGTCATAGTTTCCCCCTGCGGGATCGATGTACAGCGTTGATTCCACCTGTATCCACTGGGCATACAGCGTCACCTGTCCGCCCTCATGGTCCGACAGGTTGCGAATTCTCTCTCCCTCTTCAAATCGCCGCCCCGTGCCGTCCGGCCGGGTGTTCCAGCCGTCAAAACGATATCCTGCTCTCCAAAAACCGCACAGGGACAGAGTGGTCTGCGGCGTGACTTCCCGCCCCTCATAGAGCGCCGCGTCGTCATACATATGCGCGCTGGAGACCATATAACCACTGCCCCCATTGCTGTCATATACCACCTCATACCGATTGGCGGATACGGCCTGGCAGATATGGGGCATGATCTCCCTGGCCTGTTCCAGATTGTCGCACCAGGGGCACAGGTAGTAATACCCCGTTCCCGTTTGCAGCTGCCTAATTCCGCCTGCGGTGTCGCCGCTCATATAAAACAGAAAGTCCGCAGCTGTTCCCCCGCAGTCCCGGCAGTAAGGCACCCATCCCGAATAGTATTCCCGGCCGCATTTCTGCCGCTTAAAGCTAACGCCGTGAAATGCTCCGGACTGGCTGTAGGCATTGTGGATGCACCGTCCGGCAGAATGCTCCACCCGCCAGTAGGCAATCGGTATCTCCCCCTTGCGTTTCCAGTGGTACAGGTGTTCACCCACGCCCGGCGCAAGCGGATGGTTTTCCTCCTGTATGCGCACGACAGTTCCCGCCCTGTACCATGTGGTGGAGGTCTCCCCTCCGTTGGTGGTGAAAGCCTTGCCGTCCGGGCTGTAACCGATCTGTACCCCCGTGCCAGCCTGCGCTCCTATACAGGTTTCCCACAGTGTCGCAAGCAGCAGCGCCAGCAGAATCCCCTTTTGTATTCTCTTCCTCTTTCTCTTTACTCCCATAGCTTGACCACCCGCAGGGAGCCTCTGTACAATTCACTGTAAAAAAGCTCCGCATTTCCTTCCTCCAGCAACACATTGATCCTGGCTGCGGCAGACAGGGTATCCTGGGGCGGAATCAGATTTCCGGCGGAATCGAACACCTGATATACCATCACATCCTCCCAGATCAAATATGCCTCTCCCAGTTCCTCGTCCACCGTATAAATATGTATCCTGTCGCCGCTTCGCAGTGTGCCGCTGACCAACTGATACAAATCCTCCGCCCGGCATCCGGCTATCACCGGTTTCTCCAGAGCCGCCCGGTAGCTGCCTGACCGGATAAACATGGACTCCGTGACCATGCTGCCCTGGGGAATTGTTATGGCCGCCTGACTGCCCAGCAGAGTCTGGGGGGCCGCCACTGCCTCCTGGGGGATATGCCGTACATCCACCTGGATCTGTTCAAACAACGTGTCCACGTTATCCGCCGTGATCTCCGTCCCCCTCTCCAATGCCTGCGTCAGCATCCAGCAGTATGCTTTCTCATATGCGCTCAGGGCATTCTTCTCCACGTTGAGCAGCACGATATAGGTCACTGCCGCCGCTGCGAAGGCCGCCAGGATCACGCCCGGCAGACCCTTCCTGCGCTTTTCCATATCAATGCTTTCCTCTCGTTTTTTTCCTCTATTCATCGTTCCCATACCTCACTATATCCACAGTTTTTTCCTTCTCCGCGTCTATGTTGTGTCCCAGAAGTCCCACGACGCTAAACCCCACACGGCTGTACACAGCCGTATGCTCCACCGGCGTCCCGTCCGGCGTCCTCACGTTCCCCACTTTGTCGTTCTCCTGCCTCAGACAGTTGCCCTCCCCGTCGTAGACGGCAATCCGCACCTGGTCTCCCAGCACATTATAGACGATGTACTCACTGATCCACAGCTGCCCCTCCAGCAGCTCCTCCCTGGCACTGTACCCCTCGTCGTCCAGCGCCAGATTGCAGTACAGCGCGTCCCGGTAAATCCCAAATGCCTCCTGGGTGTCCTCAATCCGCACCTCATGGCTCCTGCCGTACTCCCTTATGTCAATCAGCGCCGAGGCCAGGTTGGAGGCCGCCAAAGCGTCCTCCACATAGGCTCCCGCAATCATGATGGTATATATCCTGAACTGAAACATGGCCACGATCAGCACCATCAAAAAGAAAAACATGGAGGCCACCACATCCACCTGTCCATCTCTGACGGTCAGCGCCGCCCCGTCAAAAACGGGGGCGCTAATGTTTGGCGGTGGACATGCGCAGTTCTTCCACCGGTACCTCCCGGACCGTGAAGACCGATCGAAACAAATCATGCTCCTCCCCCCATATTCTTCCCTTCAGCTTGCCCCTGATGCGCAGGATCACCGAGTCGCCGTACTCCACGGGATTCGTCGTGCTGCCCTCTAAGTTGATTCCCTGTAATCCCACAGTTTGCAGCTCCGCCAGCATCCGGTTTTTATCTCCCTGCGTCAGGCAGCCCACAGTCTCCATCTTCAGAATATAGCACCTGGCGATCTGGCTGATCTGTCCCTTGCGCAGGAGCAGATCACTGCAGTAAAAATACGCCGTCACCACTATGGACATGGCCAGTATACTGATGCAGACGGACATGAAATCCAGCACGGACCCTTCTCTCTTTCCTCTCATAGGCGCCTCCTAACCCAATATCCCTGTGGCCTTGGCAGTCAGCGCGTCCACGATGGTGCCTATAAAAATCTCCAGTTTATCCTTCATCACCACACAGAGCAGCAGGGCGATTATGCACAGGCCCACCGTCACCAGCAGGCCGTCGATGCCGCTGCTGGTGCCCGTCATGATGCCTTTCAGGCTCCGCACTCTCTTTTGCCATTTTTCCCTACGGTTCACAACATCACTTACCTTTTTATTTGCAACGATTTTTTCCATACCTTTATCTCCTTTGATGAATTGTTCATATTCTAATGTTCTCAGTCAGTTCCAAAACATATTGTTCCTGAACATATGCTCCACACAGGCATACAGCACTACTGCTATAACCGCGGAAAATATGCCCAGCTGATAGAATGTAATACTGCGGTCCAGTCTCTCTTTTCGCCGGCTTTGCAGCGTCAGCTCCATGTCCTTGATCTGATCCGCGATATCTCCCAGCAGTTCCACTGCCTGCCCTGACTCCATGGCCTGCATAATGGTGATGCACAGGGAGTCGATATAGCGATTATTGAACCTCCCCTGAAACCGCTCCAGCGCCTCGTCCATATCCGCCTTCATCACAATGTCGCCGGACAGAATCTGTAGTCCATCCCTGAGCCGTATCTGTTTTACGCTGCCGTACAGCTCCGCCAGAGCGTCTGTCACATGGACCCCCGCCCGAATCTGTATGGCCAGCGCATTATAAATCAGATTCAGCTCCGTCAGCATGTTCTCATTGTCCCGGCGATTCATACGTTCCAGCAAAATGCCCGGCAGACAGGCCGCCAGCGCCGCGCAGGCTATCCCCGCAGGCACTCCCAGCGCGGAAAGCCCTGTCACAAATCCAGCTCCCGCCAGAATCAGACACAGTGTGAGATAATTCACCGGGTTCATCCATGCGCCATAGTGGTAGGCTGCGCCGTTCACCCGCAGAAATTCCTCCCACCTGTCATAGTCCCACAGCCTGCCCTTTTTTTGCCGGGCATGCATACAGATGGTATCGTAGGCCCGCAGCACCGCCCCTTTGGCATGCCCCCGGGCGGCCAGACTGACCCATTCCAGACCGATTAAAATTGCCGCTGTAAGCTGTATGCCCTGAAGTATTCTGTGTATTGTAATATAGTCCATATGGCTTGTTATCCTCTCTCTTTTTATTGATCCAGCAGCCGGGCCTGCCTGTAGAATAACAGCAATATCACGGCAATCACCAACAGGCAGCCGATTCCCGGCAGGGTATGCAGCAGAATTTCCGACAGCGGAATACCTACCAGTGATTCCATTGCTTTGAGAATCACCACGGTCATTGCGCCCAGTATCAGCATATTGACCCAGGCTTCTCTGACCAGAGCCTTACGTTCCTGCCGCATCCGGGTATATTCCCGAAGGGACCGTCTGCTCTGGGATACCAGCACTGTCATATCCGCCGAGTACCGCAGGCTGATCTCCAGATTACGCACCAGCTCCCGGAACTTGGGATGCTGAATTTTCTCCGCCATGGCCAGCAGGGCGACGCTGGTGTCGCCGGAGGTCTGCGCCTCATAATAGCAGGCGTCCAGCACTCCCCGCAGCGGCTCCCCCACATAGGGACTGACCTGGCCGAGTACCGCCGTGATCTCGCCGGAGGTGATACTGTAATTGCCCAGAAAATCCAGAAACTTCATCAGATTTTCGTCCGTGGCGTTGTAGCGGCGTCCCATGCAGTAGTTCACCGCCACCCAAATAAGCAGCCACAGGCCGCCCGCCGCCAGGAGCGCTCCCATCCAAGGGACTCCGAGAAACAGAGTCAGAAAATAGACCATAGTTCCCAGGGCCAGATTGCCCAATATCCACAGCTCCGGCGTCAGAAAGGGGAGACGGACACTTATACCGCTGTAAAGCAGTCTCTGCTCCATACGCTGCAGAAAATTCTTTTTACCGCCCAGCATCTGCAGGCTGCGCCTGTTATCCTGCACCCTCCTGGCCGCAGCCGTCTCCAGGGAATCATAGGCCCTGTGCCACAGCAGACGCAGAATGCTCTCCTGCCTGGCCCACAGAAACAGCGCCGCAAACCCTGCCGTCAGCTCCGCCAGCAACAGTATTTTCATATAATCGCTCATACCTCATCTCCTTGGTCTCCCGGTCCCATCCCCGGTTCACAAACACCTGCTTTACCCGGTATCTCTCCATGAACACCAATGTGGTAAAGCACTCCATCATTTTCATCAGCTCCCCCCTGGAATAACGGCTGCCGTACATGGCATAGTCCACCAGCTTATCCACCGCCCTGTCCGCGGAAGGGGCATGCAGGGTAGCCGCGCAGAGCTGTCCCGTGTAGGCCGCATTCAGCAGATACAGCGCCTCGTCCCCTTTCACCTCTCCCACGATAAAGAAATCCACGTCCATCGTGAGTCCCGCAATGCTGATATTCTTCAGGTCATAACTGACCTGGCTCTCTCCGCTGCCCGGCAAAGAGTGCAAAAACATCATATCCGGATGCCGCTTGGTCGTCAGCTCATCCGCCTGCTGTGTCACCAGGATTGCCACATCATCCGGCAAGGTCTCCTTCAGCGCGTTGAGCAGCGTGGTCTTACCGGAGGAATTGCCGCCGCAGATCAAGGTCGAACCGCTGCGGAAACGGCAAATCAGCATTTCCGCCAGTTCCCGGTCCAGCATCCCCCTGCGTATCAGCTCCTCCATCTCCGGAAACTTCCGGGGCACCTTGCGGATGCACAGGTATGGTTCGCTGTAGGTGTTCACAAGAGGCATGGAGACGGTAAAACGCAAGATAAAGTCGGGGTGGCTGTCAGAGTCCGTGAACCGCTGAATGGCATTCAAATTGGATATGTTGACTTGATTCTTTGTGGCTACATAGTCCACAAACTGTCTGTACTCTCTCTCCGACAAAAAGCTGATTCCGGCATCCATGCGCCGCCCTCTCTTTTTGATCCGGATATTATCGTAGCTGACAATGCGAATGTCCGATATCTCCGCATCATCAATCAGCGGCGATATTCTGGAATATCCGAAGATATACTGCTCAAACAGGCGGGTCACCTCCTGGGCCTCCTCCAAAGAAATCCCGTAGGTAAGCTGCGCATAGCTCGCGGCCTCCCCCAGAAAGCTCTCCCTGCTGAGCAGTCCTTTTTTCATCTGCATCAGAGAGGGCTGTTTCTTCGTGGAGTAGTCGTCAATCAGCCTGCCCAGCAGCTCAGAAAAATCTGCTGCCGGACCTGCTGCCTGTATTGTTTCTGTCATGAAAAAAAGTCTCACCTGTCCTTTCTCTTCTCAACTGCTCATTCCTTTTTCGCGCGCTCAAAAAAGGAATCATTCATACATCCGTGCATTTGTCAACACACTGACATACCTCTTATTGCTGCAATAATTTTCTCTGCGTCATGGGTAACTTCCGAAATCGGAGATTCACCTGAAAAATGATATACCTGGGGAGAAACAGATTTCCCTCCCGTCCTATATAGGGTATTTCATAAGATACTCTCTTTTTAGCGATTTGTCAATAGATAATCAGAAAAATATTAAAAAACTGCAGCCGACGCTGCGGCTGCAGTCATATACTCTCACAATAGCGCCACAAATTCCTGCCAGGGCATGGGGCGATAGAACAAATATCCCTGGGCTGCTTTACAGCCGCAGTCCAACAGAAATTTCTTTTGCTCCTCCGTCTCTACGCCCTCCACAATAATGTCCGTGTTCAGCTCCTGCAGCATCTGCACAGTATGGCGGATCAAAATTCTGCTTTTCTCATTGGTTTCCAGATCCCGTATGAAAGTCTGATCTACCTTCACTTCGTCCATGGATTGGTTTTTTAACATATTCATGGTGGAATATCCCGTTCCAAAATCATCCATGGAGGCTATAAAGCCCTTGCTCTGCAGCAGCTCCAACTGTCGGTACATCCCCTGCTCGTCCCACAAAAAGGCGCTCTCCGTCAGCTCCAGCGGGACATAAGCCGGGTCCACCTGGTACTGCTCGCTGAGCCGACACAGGGTATCGCAAAAATTTTTGTCGAAGGCATGTACTCTGGAAACATTGACCGACACAGGCACAGGGTGACGTCCCTCCGCCAGCAGACGGCTCTGCATCTGAAATACTTGTTCCCACATGTATACGTCCAAATCAATCACAAAACCATTCTTCTCCAGCACCGGCAGAAAATCCCCGGGAGGGATCACTCCGTGTTCCGGGTCCACCCAGCGAACCAGCGCCTCACCGCCTACGATTCTGCCGCTGGCCATATCTACCTTGGGCTGTATGTACAGGGCAAACTCCTCATTTTGCAGAGCCGCCACAATATTGTTTTCAATCTTTTTCTCCAGCATCTGCTGTTTGCGCATCTTATCATCAAAGAAGGCATAGCTGGCGTAAAATTTGCCCTTGATAGTATTCAGCGCCATAGTAGCGCAGTCCTTGAGATAACTGATAGCAGGCTGCTGCTCTCCCTGGGAGGTGGCAATGCCGAACGCAGGCAGCACTTTACAGTCGATGGGGAATTCGTCTATCACCTTCTTGATCCGCAGCACGATATCCACCAGCTCCTGCTCCGTCTGGTAGGTGGTCAGCAGGGCAAACACATCCGCTCTGGCATGGCAGGACAGGGTCAGCGGTCTCTCTGCATCCAGTTTCCGGAATGCCTCCGCAATAGCCGCCAGCAGCGCGTCTCCCGCACTCCTGCCGCAAAACTCATTCACCGCCTTAAACTGGGCAATGTCCATGGCAATCAGCGCATACCGCTCCTCAGGGTGCTGCCGGATAATCTCTCCTCCCGTAAAGAAAAAAGAGCGCAGATTCTGCAACCGAGTCAACGGACTTTTGTTTTGTTCTACATTGTCCTCAGCCATCTTGCGCAGTGAGTACAGATACAGCTCCTGCTTTCCTGCCTCCGTGTTCTGCTTGGAATTGTCCACTACATCTATCTGACGATCCTGCTTTTCCATAGCCACCTTCTCATATATGCCAAAGAATTTGCTGCCACAGCTTGTTTCTAATTAGCATTATAACCTATATATTTCAGAAAATCTATGGTTTTTTATAAGATTTTCACATATTTTTACATCCTTGTTTGACGAGCGTCCGGCAGTCCTTTTCACCCTTACATTTCATCCAGATATAGTTTCATTCTGTTTTGAATCTTCTCCACTGTTTCATCCAGCGTTGAATCCCCGGCAAAATACATTTGTGTCTCTTCACGCAGAATCTCTCGAACCGGATTCTCAGATGCAGTAGTAGTGGAATCCCTGAATGCCGCATTGTCTATCAGCCTGTGAAGTGTATCGATATCTTCCTGCGACATTGGAGACGTAGAGGAAATGTAATAAGAAAACTCCTGCCCGGACTTATTTCCGCCAATTGCGGTCAGAGATAAGTATTTTTCAAAGCTGTCCACCCTCACTGGAAATTGCCAGTCAATACGGTCCTGCATCTCTTTGGATAACAGAAATTCCAAAAAATCCCATGCACCCTGTTTATTGGGGGATGCGCTGTTGATCGCGAACACTTCGGAGGAACGAAATATGCTTTCCGCACCGTTCCATCCCGGGTTTCCCAAATAGAATCCGCCGCACCGTTCCTTATACTGCACAAAATTGTCCGAACTGAAGAGCAGGGCGTAAAAAAACTGTTTCTCTTCCTCGCTCACCTGCTGTTTCCATTTACTGCATTCCATAAGAATATTTCTAAAATCTTCGCTGTCAAAATAGCATTCTTTTTTTTCAAAATCTATGAAATGTTCCTCCGGTCGGGCTCCCAGACAATATTCGAGCGCCGACACTTTCGTCATCGGCCAGTCATAAAGCGCTCCATATTGTGTCAGTTCCAGAAAACGCAGAGGTGTCCAACTGTCCTCATCTATCTGCTCTCCGGTTACCATCGTTTCCAGCATAAAGGAAGGAATCACCAAAACCTCTTTTCCGCCAACTCTGCCCGCTTCCCGGATATTTTCAAAAATATCTCCCTCTTTTATCAGGCTGCTTGTTTCATAGTATTTTCCCAATTCCTCAAAAGCGCCTTTACTGGCAAGACTGTCCACATTCATTCCCAGTACGTTGATCAGATCGGGACCTTCCCCGCGAATCAGCTGTAGTTCCAGAGCCCCTATAAAATCATTTAAGGAAACATTTTCCTTGGGAGGAAGTATTACCACCCTGTATTCCCTGTTCTGCCTGTTATACTGCCGTACCATATCGTCCATATGATCACCCGGATTTTGAAAGAGCGCACTGCTGATCGTGACAATTTGCCGCAGCGGATAGTCTCGTCGCTCTTGAGGCGCGACAGATACAAAAGTCAAAACTTCTCCCAGCCCCCATATATATGTGTGGGGCTCCATGCACAACAAACGCACCTCCTCTTTTCCCCGAAAAATATGGTCTACATAGGTTTCCGCTATCTGTATATACTCATCATCCCAATTCCACATTCGCTCCGCCTGCCTCGAGGTCGGTTCATATTTCCACAGACTCTCTCCGGTGCAAAGATAGATACCGTCTTCCCGCCCTCCAAATACCTGTAGCGGCACGATCGGGCATTCAAACCTTTTTTCCTCCTCCCCCAACTGTATAAAGACTGGCGATTCATCTGTCAGACAATATCCATAGACCTGTCCTTCCTTTCCCTCCGCCAGCCCCTCCAGATTTCTGACATTGGGTGCGTAAATCTCCTGTAATTCTCCATTTGATCCAAACGCAAGAACTTTACCTTCCGTTCCATGGGTATACAAAAATACCCTGCCGTCTACCGTGACGATCCCTTCTTCGATACGTTCGCCAAGGCCCTGCAATTCATATGCCGCATATCCTGTATGCCATTGCATCCCGCCTTCCGCATCATATTTTTCCAAAGAAAATTCTCCATTGTTATCCTGACAGAACATAAAAAAATTATTTTCCCGGTCCGCGAGCAATACAAGAGGCAAGCCCCCTTCGCGTTCAAAATACACCTGCGGCTCAAAGGCGTCATATATCCCATTTTTATACACCACCCAGACATTGCGCTGGATCAGCTCCTGCATCGTCTCCGAGCCGCTGCGCTTGCGGGCCGTGCAATACAGCCAGTCCTCGCTGCATGTATATCCCCCAAAATAGTTCAATGCCGTTGACAGCCTCATATCATGAAACTCTGCCACTGGCACAATTTCCTCCTGTTTATCGTCACCTGAAACAGACTCCGGGGTATCCCGGAGTCCGCATGCAGGCAATAATGCGAGTATCACCAATAAAATGATACCGTATAACCCGATACTCTTTCGATATTTCATACACATCCCCCTCACGTAATTTTCATGTATTTGCAGGGAAATGCTTATGTGTTTCAACTGTATAATCCTGATGTTCAGATTCATGATTTATTGGACATCCGGGCGTTTGGCATCTGACAACATCATACACATCATAGATTTCGTTATACAACAAACAGTCACTATGCACATTACACATCCCCGCATATATCGATGCTGTTAACCTTCTTTCCGTATAGCGATCCACCTGAGTGCCGCAAAATGGGCATGCCTCATAATTCACTGCTGCCTGTACCGAAACCAGGCTATGCAAGCCAATAAACACACACAAACCCCCTGCCACCACTGCTTTCCTCATTACCGTCCACATTTTTTTGCTCTCCTTTCTTATTTACTGCATATCAGTTTATATATTATATTTTTATATTACCAATTTTGGCTCCCGTTGTCAATTACGCATATTTCAATTTTATTATTTGCAGCAATTCTATGCATTCATCTGTATTTCTTTGCATTTGTTCGGACATTACTCCGAATCTCAATAACGTTTTTCACTTACTATTTATATTTTAAGGTTGTTTTTTTTCATTGGACAGGCTATACTGAATATAATTGCACTAAAAGATTCGCGGCTGCCGTTCGGCAGCTACGAGAGACAGACAGGAGGAGACGCATATGTTTATATTGTTGGCGGGCGGATTGTTAATAATTGTTGTGGCGGTTATCGTCGCCGTGGTATCTGCTGTGGCCTCCGCCGTGGCGGCCGAGTCGGACACCGCAGAGTAAGCTTAAGACCGGAACATATAGAAAGCTGGTGAGCGTTATCACCAGCTTTCTATATGCTTCACAGACGTCGGACGACGACCCATACCCGCTCACAGCCGCTCCAGCGCCCCATAGGTGACGTTTCGCAGCCTGCGCAGCGCGGAGGTGCTGCTGTAACCACATCTCTGAATAAAATACAGCATCACCATATCGTCTGCCGGATCAATGGTCACATAGTTGCCAGTCCAGCCATCCCAGCCGTATTCTCCCAGACTTCCCAGCGTTCCCGCCGCCCCCTGGTCCTCCAGCACCCGCATGAGGCAGCCGTAACCGCAGCCCAGATTGCTGTCCCAGAGAAAAGCTCCCTTCTGCTGGGGGGAAAGCCTGTCCTGTCCCATGAAACGCACCGTCTTCTCTCCCAGTATCCTGACGCCGTCATACACGCCCCCTTGCAGCAGCATCCGCGCAAAACGGCTGTAGTCCTCCATAGTGGACACCAGCCCCGCGCCTCCGGACTCAAAGGATACGTCCGGACCATAATATTCGCCCAGATTGCAGTCTGTATATATCTCCAGCGCTTTCTTTTCCTCATTCCAGACATAGTTCTGGGCAAACCGTCCCAGCTTGTTCTGGGGCACAAAAAAGCCCGTGTCCGCCATTCCCAGCGGCTCAAAAATCTCTTTCCTCAGAAAATCCCCATAGCGTTTCCCGGTCACTACCTCGATCACCGCCCCCAGCACATCCGCCGACAGGCCGTACATCCATCGCTCTCCAGGCTGAAACGCCAGAGGAATCCTGGCAATGCGCTCAATCCATTCTCTGGTGGTCAGCCGCTGTCCCTTCGCCTGGGTCTCTTTAAGCTCCCTAAACAGGCCATCCATCAGCATACCCGAGGGACTGCAGCCCTCCCAGTTTTCCGGATAGGGAATACCGGAGGTCATATTCAGCAAATCATAGATGGTGGTCTCCCGCTCCAGGGGCAGAGGCTCCCCGTCCGGATTCCACACAGTCTGTTCCCGGAAGGCGGGCAGATACTGACTCACCTCATCGCGCAGGTCCAGTTCTCCCCGCTCCACCAGCATCATTGCGGCGGCGGCCGTGACTGGCTTGGTCATGGAAAAGAGCCGGAAAATCGTGCCTCGCTCTATAGAAGTCTTTCTCTCCCTGTCCGCATAGCCGCAGGTGCTAAAATACCGTTCCTCTCCTCCCTGTATCAGCAGATAGCCCGCGCCGGCAATATGCCCCGCGTCCACCTCCTGCCGCATGATTCTGTCTATGGCCTGCCGATAATCGTACATGGTCTCTCTCCCTCTATAAATCTTTATTTTTGCTTTGTTTTTTCTCTCTCTTGTCAACATACATTCGCTGATCGGCCACGTTCAGAAAATCATTTTCACAAAGCTCACAGTAGCCGATGGCATAGCGGATCGGAATATTGCTGGACCGGTTACGCATCTGGCAGCGCTCCTCCAGTTCGCGGACAAACTGCTCCGCGTCCCCCTCATACAAAACCGCGAATTCGTCTCCGCCCTGGCGATATGCCCTCCCGGCGCCTTCTGAAACCTCAGCCAGCAGGGCAGCGAAACCTTGCAGCAGCCCATCCCCCGCCGAATGCCCTATTGTATCGTTTACAATCTTGAGGTCATTCAGGTCGGCGATAATATAATAGCCGCCGCTGCCTGAGGGAAGCGCGGCCAGGTCTCTTTCAAAGGCATTGCGGTTGTAAATGTGCGTCAGGTAATCAATGTAAGCAAAGCGGCTGCCAGTCTCGGTACAGAAAGCGATAATATTGCGCATACAGTCGTGCTTGGTGCCAGCCCTCTCCTCGGCCAGGATTTGGGTCTCAATCGTAATGTTGTCTCTGCCATACTTTTCCTCAACGGTATTCTTCACCTGTTCCAGTATAGTCCGGGTCCTTACCTGCGAGTTACCGATAAAGACGACTCCATTTTCACAGATACGATATCCCAGCTGACGGTTTTGCTTGATTTCTCTGTGAATGTCCTGTAGTATCCGCGCATCCTGTCTCCAGTCATAATTGTTCTCTGTCTTGCAAAAGCACAGAACGGCTATCTCCGCCTTCTGTTTGTCCAGATCTATTTCCTCCAACACGGTTTCCAGGGAGTACTGATTAAACAGGGCGGTCTTTTCGTCCACATATTTTTCCGTATTCTCATTACTTAAAATAAGTCCCAGCATGATAAGCGTGGAGGCGACCACCACGATCAGCGTCTCCGGCATCAGCATCTGTATCACGGCCACAGCCGCATAGATCGGAACTGCCAGAACAATGGCCAGCCTTTTCTCCCCGTCCAGAATATCCCAGTATCTGAGGCAATAGTACAGAATCAGAATCATATATATGACAAGACTCACATACAGGGCATAAGCCTTCGGTCCCAGAGAATAGTCCGTCGTCTCTCCATGGACGTAGGTGATGGGCAATATCAGAATTCCCAGAGCAGACAGGATAACTGGCAGATTCTGGCACCATCTTATCACTTTGGAGAACCTCATAGTTGTCTCCAGATAGCTCCTCATATATATAAACAGCAGGTAGACGAACCCCAATATGGACAATAAATAGATCATATGCGCAATCAGATTGACGACGTCTGGAACGGTGTCCCTGTGGTTAACCGTGTAAATCGTAACCAGGTCAAATGCTGCCGTCAGCAGCGCAACCCCTGTGAGCACCTGAAAAATTTTGGTAGATTTAATCGGGATATGCGGTTTCCGGTAATAGAATCCAACCATGTATATTGTCATCAAAAGACATACCACTGACGTCTTAACCAGCATGTAAACTATACCTCTCTTTTCGGTTATCTTTTGCTCTCCCGGCTCACCATCAAGGTGGTCGCTCCGGTGACAAACGCTACCAGCAGTATGACCAGCAGCACTGTCATACTCTGTTTGCTGCTGGGGGTGATACGCTCAGCGGCAAAATCCTTCTCCTTAGGCTGCGTGTCCCCGATTCCCGAACCACCGTCGGGATAGAGCGCGTCAAACGCCGCGTCCGGCTGGTCAAGGCATATCCAGAAATCCTTGTGCCCAAAGTAGTATCCCACTTTGCCCCAGGTGCGTCCCTGACTGTCCATATAGGTCCTATGGTACCCTGGCACATCGTTTTGAACCTTCGACTCATAACCCTCGGAGGCTCCGGGATAAGGCCAGAACCAGACGCTTGTTCCCAGATACTGCTTGTCCAGCCCACCGCTCTGTTCCATTAAGTCCGCCGCGTATTCCTCCTCAAATGAAATACTGTCATACACCACATCCATATACTCCATGGGCATCCACCCTGTCTGGTCGCCGTACTCTTCATAGACGCCCCAAACCGTTCCGCCTTTATCCTCATAGGTAAAGGAAATGTATGCCGTAAAACCATTTTCCCATCTGTCTACCACCTTGCCGGACACAGGGCTTTCGTACAAAATCACTTCTCCGTCAGGCCCGTTTGCCGTGAAGGTACGGCCCACATACTCGCACTCAGACGAATGTTTCTCATAGAAAGAATCCTGCGGCTCCCAGATTACATCCGCCCGCACCGGCAAAGCCCACAGCATGCAGCAGAGTACTGCGCCCCCAAAAACACTCCATCTCCTCATCATTTTCCTCCCTTTTCCCGTGCTTTCACGCCCCAGCCAGCAATCCCAGCAGCCAGGAGCAGCCATTGGCTGTTACTGCCAAAAGCACAGGTCTCTTTATCTGCCGCTCCTCATTTTTGGCAAAGCGGCAATAGATAAAGGCCTCCACAAGGACCACTGCCGCCTCGATGACAATCTGCACTGCCACCCGGTGGTAATCCGGCAGATACAGGCGGCAGAGCCAGTTACACAGTACTGCCGGAGGATTGGTAAGCACGTTCACCAACGCCACCGGCAGCATGCTCTTTCCCGTGCGCAGCCCAAACAGATACGCTGCCGCAAGCTCTATGGCCAGCGTGAGCGCCAGGGAAATTCCAAACATACGAATCAGATAAACGACCATCCCTCGCTCCTATTCTGTGTCCCGCATTCTCCTCCGTGAAGTGCCCGCCACCAGAAGAAGGAGCGAGACAAGGCTCCCCACACATCCCATGATACTATAGTTTTGCCAGGCACGCAATCCAAAATATTCCGGTAAAAAGCCCAAAAACAGCCCAAAGGTCAAAAGTCCGAAGGAAAAACCAGGGAGCTGGGGGAGCCTGCGAATCAACAGATACAGCGTAACCGGCATGGTCATGTTAAACAGGAACAGAGCGGCGACTCCAGCGGGTAAAAATCCGGAAAAGAGATAGAAAACCCCGGCGGCCGCCAGAGACACCACCGCTGTTTTCAAGTATCCAAACCGGGCTGCGGCAAATCCCCCCGCCGCCTTGCCAAACACCACAGCCAGCGTACTTAGAACGGCGGCAAAAACCGTTGTCTTCCACGGAAATGTAACCGCCATACCAATATAAGACCTCAGAACCACCACCAGGAACAGACAGGCTGCCAGAGAGACGACGCCCTCCGGGCCGCCTGGGGCTGGTTTGTCCGCCGCGGCACTGTTCGCTGTGACACTGTTTGATGCCACACTGTCCGATGCCTCACTGTCCGATGCCGCATCCTGCGGGCCTCTGTGCCAGAGCAGACATCCGGCTCCCGCGCAGACTGCTGTCATGCATGCGCAGGCACCCCACAGCCACTGCGTTTTGGCACCGTTTTGGGCAAGCTGTGCGCCCAGATACAGCCCCAGAGCGCCGGGAGCCACAAAGACGCCAAGCCCTCTGCCCCGCCAGCCCTTCCCGCCATCCTCGCGGATGCTTCCGACTCCGCCGCCAATGTGGAACAGAGCATTTCCAATCCCCAATATAACCGGGTGCGTGACTGCCCCGATGAGGGTGAGGACAACGCCTATAACCGCAGCGGCAAAGGAAATCTGTTTTCCGTTTTTCACAGACAGGAGGTCCAGCGCCGCGCCAAAAGGCATTTGCAGCGCAAAGGCGCAGAAATTGTAGAGCAGTATATAGAAATATCCCTGCTCCTGCCTCACAAAATTCCCGAACATCGCAAAGGCGCATACGCCATCCACGAGCATATGTAAAATCGAGTATAAAGCTGTCATAAGGGGAGATTCCTTTCCCTTCTCACGCGGCGCGCTGCATGCGCTGCAGTTTCTTTTTCACATGGAAATAAGCGGGGATCAGAAAAGCGTCCGCCAAAATCCAGGCGATGGGGCTGCCCAGGCAGGAGCCCACGAATCCCAGGGCTGGCACCAGCACAAATCCGGCCAGCGCCCTGGCCGCCATCTCAAATACCCCCGCCAGAATGGCAAATGCCGGGAATCCCACACCCTGTATCATGAATCGGATGATATTGACCAGGGCAAGCGGGAAATAGAAAGCCGTGGCCAGGGTCAAAAACAGCCTTACATTGTCGATGATCGCCGTCTCGGAGGCATCCAGAAACAGCCTTGCCAGCGGACGGCCAAACAGAAGGCTTATCCCTAAAGCAATCACGGAATACCCTGCTCCCAGCAAAATGCAGGATTTAAGCCCCTGCCCGATGCGCTCCAGCTTGCCCGCCCCCACGTTCTGTCCGCCGTAGGTGGCCATGGTAGACCCCATGGCGTCAAAGGGGCACGCCAGAAAGCCGCTGATTCTTCCCGCCGCCGTCACCGCCGCCACCGCGTCGGAACCCAGCGTATTGGTAGCGCTTTGCAATATGACACTGCCGATAGCGGTGATAGAATACTGCAGCCCCATGGGAATTCCCATGCCGCAGAGGGTGCCCATCAGATGGCGATTAGGCTCCCACTCCTCCCCGCCAATCCGCAGAATCTCAAATTTTTTGATGATGAACAGCAGGCAGCACAAACCCGATACCCCCTGGGAGATTACAGTAGCCCAGGCCGCCCCCTGCACGCCCCAGTGCAGATTTACGATAAAGAACAGGTCCAGCCCGATATTGATAAAGGAGGACATGACCAGAAAAATTACCGGCGTTCTGCTGTCTCCCAGAGCGCGAATCACCCCGGCAGTCATATTGTAGAGAAAAGTCACCGGAATGCCCAGAAAAATCACCCATATGTAAGAATACGCCGCGTCCAGGATATTGCCGGGGGTTTTCATAGCCACCAGAATATGACGGCACAGCAAGGTGGTCAGCGCCGTCATAACCACGGCGAAAGCGGCCGTCAGCCAAATACAGTTAGCTACCACCCGGCGCATTCCTGAGTAATCCCCTGCCCCGAACTTGTGGGAGACAGGAATAGAAAATCCGCTGCAAATCCCCATGCAGAAACCGATAATCATAAAGTTGACAGAACCTGTGGCTCCCACCGCTGCCAAATTATCCGTTCCCAGAAAGCGTCCCACGATCACAGTATCCACCAGATTGTAAAACTGCTGAAAGAGAAAGCCAAACAAAAGCGGGACCGAAAATCCCAGTATAAGTTTCATGGGCGAGCTCTTTGTCATATCCTTAACCATTGCTATGCACCTCCGCAAACCTTAACTATTATAGGGACATGCATCTGAAATTTCAATCCCCTTTTTGACTTTTTTCTTATTCTTTTCTTATTTCTGATGAATTCTAAACGCTGGGCACAGAAAAAAGGGCCGCGCACTAATCACTTAGTGCGGCAGCCCCCTCTTCAAGTATTCTCATCAAAGATTAGCAAAAAGGATTTTCTGTGGGGTACGGTAAGCTCTTAGGCTGGTTGTAGTTCAAATCCTCCACAGGTACGCCGATGAACTTGAATACCTCGTACAGCGCCTTGCCGAAATGGCCGAATGCAACTGCGCCGTGATGAGGATAATTCTTCTCGATCAGCACATGGCGGTAGAAGCGTCCCATCTCCGGAATTGCAAACACACCGATGCCGCCGAAGGACTTGGAGGGCACATTCAGCACCTCGCCCTGTGCGATATAAGCGCGCAGCTTGTTGTCCGCGGTGGACTGCAGACGGTAGAAGGTGATCTCGCCAGGAGCGATATCTCCCTCCAGAGTTCCGTTGGTAACCTCGATGGGCAGATTTCTCGCCATGATCTTCTGGTACTTCATCTCACAGAACGCCAGCTTCTTGGAACAGGTATTGCCGCAGTGGAAGCCCATAAAGGTATCCTTGTGGGTATAAGGGAACTTGCCCTCGATGGACTCCTTGAACATATCCGCAGGTACGGAGTTGTTGATATCCAACAGAGTAACAGCATCCTGGCTCACACAGGTTCCGATAAACTCGGACAGACAGCCGTAGATATCCACCTCGCAGGATACGGGAATGCCCATGCCGGTCAGACGGCTGTTCACATAGCAGGGAACAAAGCCAAACTGGGTCTGGAATGCAGGCCAGCACTTGCCTGCGATGGCAACATACTTGCGGTAGCCTCTGTGCTCCTCCACCCAGTCAAGCAGAGTCAGCTCATACTGGGCCAGCTTCTCCAGCACTTCGGGCTTCTTGTTGCCTGCGCCCAGCTCTTCGGCCATCTCGGCGACCTTGGCGGGAATTCTCTCATCTCCGGCATGCTTGTTGAACGCCTCGAACAGATCCAGCTCGGAATTCTCCTCGATCTCAACACCCAGGTTGTACAGCTGCTTGATGGGTGCGTTGCAGGCCAGGAAATTCAGCGGTCTGGGACCGAAGGAAATAATCTTTAAGTCAGAAAGACCTACGATTGCCCTGGCAATGGGGACAAACTCGTTGATCATATCAGCACACTCGTCGGCAGTGCCAACGGGATACTCAGGAATATAGGCCTTGATGTTGCGCAGCTTTAAGTTGTAGCTGGCGTTCAGCATACCGCAGTATGCATCGCCTCTGCCATCCATCAGGTCGGCCTGGCTCTCCTCTGCGGCGGCCACAAAGATGGACGGTCCGTCAAAATGCTTAGCCAGCAATGTCTCTGAAATCTCAGGACCGAAGTTGCCCAGATATACGCACAATGCGTTACAGCCATTCTTCTTCACGTCCTCCAGGGCCTGTACCATGTGAATCTCGCTCTCCACGATACAGATGGGGCACTCATAGATATCGGTTTCATCATACTTAGCCTTGTAGGCTTCCACCAGAGCTTTTCTCCTGTTCACGGACAGGCTCTCGGGGAAACAGTCACGGCTCACAGCCACGATACCGATTTTTACTTTGGGTAAGTTGTTCATTGTGTTGTCCTCCTATTTTTAGTTCCGTAGTCTTCCTACGGTTTCATTTTACCTCATTATTCGTTTACATTCAAGTTCTTTCCTTTTAATCCGATATAACTTCCTGCGTCCAGGCCGCCCTCGGCATGACCGATGAGCCACTTATTTCTGGCGGTCAGCAGCGCGTCCTCATTGGAGGTGGCCACGGACAGGTCTGCGTGGGACTTCTCCAAAGGATAGTTGGTTCCCTTGGGCAGCACGATAGCCACCTGGAAACCTGCGCCGTCTACGCCGCAGGGCGCATAGTGCAAAGTAGTGGCATATATCTCCACGCCCACACCCGCAGGCACCAGAAAGGCTTCCATCTTGGAGGTGTCATAGGTGAAGTCCGCCTCGATATCCTGCTGCATACCCAGAATCAGGATGGCGTCTGTGGCGGCGATGTTCAGCTCACTGTTACGGTGATACTCCACTGCGTTCAGCAGCTCGTTGTGGCCGTTGCAGTAGCCGATCTGGATGGGCAGCTCTCCGAAAGTCGCCGTGGTCAGAGCCGCCATGGCGGAAGTAGCTTCCAAAGCCGCCACGCTGGGTTCATACACCACACCCTCGGGCACGGGCTGTTTGCGCAGCGCCTCCACCAGCTCGGTCAGGTCCACATTGGTGATCTGCCGTCCGTACTTACGGAAAGCAGGGTCTGTGATAGGTAATATTTTCATGGTTTCCTCTTTTCTGCATATCGTTGTCCGATACGCGTTTATTTTATAATCTCAAACAGGGGCTTGCAGGCCGGGTAAATCTCCTTGAACTGGGCGTAGCGCTGGTCATATTTGGCCACCAGCTCGGGATCAGGCTCTACGGTGTCCACCACTTTGACAATTCTGGCCGCCGCCTCCTCCACGCTGGCGTACTCGCCGCATGCCACTGCCGCCAGCATAGCGCCGCCCAGGGAAGGACCCTCCTCGCTCTCAATCACGTCCACTTTCAGGTTCAGGATATTGGCAATCATCTTTTTCCAGAGGGGGCTCTTGGCTCCGCCGCCGCAGATCTTGGTGCGCTCGATCTTGATGCCCAGAGATTTTGCCACCTCCAAGGAATCTCTCAGCGCAAAAGCCACGCCCTCAAGCACCGCCTGGGTCATATCCGCCCTGGTGGTGTCCATGGTCATGCCGATAAAGGTTCCCCTGGCGTTGGGATTGTTGTGCGGGGAACGCTCTCCCATCAGGTAGGGCAGGAAATACACATGGTTTTCGCCCAGCTTTTCAATGACCTTCTGTTCCGCCGCATAGTCCTTGGTGCCGATGATATCGTCCATCCACCACTTGTTGCAGCTGGCGGCGCTGAGCATACAGCCCATCAGATGATAGCTGCCGTCCGCATGGGCAAAGGAATGAAGGGCATTGTATTTATCCACGCCAAAATTCCTGGAGGAAATAAAGATGGTGCCGCTGGTGCCCAGGGAGATATTGCACATGCCGTCTCCCACGGTGCCGGTGCCCACGGCCGCCGCCGCATTGTCCCCGGCGCCCGCCGCCACCTTGACGGTATGGGGAATGCCCAGCTTGTCCGCAATCTCAGGCAGCACACAGCCCACAGATTCATAACTCTCATAACAGGTCGCCAGCTGCTCCTGGGTGATGCCGCAGATATCGCACATCTCCTTGGACCACTTGCGGTTCTTCACATCAAAAATCAGCATGCCGGAAGCATCGGACACATCCGTGCAGTGTACCCCGGTAAGCTTGTATGCAATGTAATCCTTGGGCAGCATAATCTTGGCAATCCTGGCAAAATTCTCCGGCTCCTTATTTTTCACCCACAGAATCTTGGGGGCGGTAAACCCGGTAAAGGAGATATTGGCTGTGTACTGTGACAGCTTTTCCTTGCCGATCACATTGTTCAGATAGTCGCACTCCTCGTAGGTACGGCCATCGTTCCAAAGCAGCGCAGGGCGGATCACATTGTCGTCCTTGTCCAGAATCACCAGTCCATGCATCTGGCCGCCAAAGCTGATGCCGGCCACCTGGCTCCTGTCCGCATCCTTAAGCAGCTCTTCCATTCCGAGCATGGTCTGCTCGTACCAGTCCTCGGGTTTCTGCTCAGACCAGCCGGGATTGGGGAAATAGATGGGATACTCTCTGGAGACAATATTCTGAATCTTGCCCTCTCCATCCATCAGCAGCAGCTTCACCGCCGATGTGCCTAAATCAATACCAATGTATAACATGTCTTGTCCTCCGTTTCTCTTTTGCCCGCCACTTTTCGGAGAATTTCTCCGCGCAGCAATGTGTTCGGGCACGTCACTTATAGCATACTCGCTTTGCGCCGCAAAATCAATATGCCTTTTGCATTTTCGGGATTATGCACATTTTTGAAAGTGAAAACTGGTAAATATGATAGGTCACTCACAATCCCCGCATTGTGCCCGGGCACGCTCATATTCCGTTTGACTCGAAATTATATTTATGATAGGGTAATTATAGATATGACAGGAATATGCGGAACTCTAAATCAGCATATTCCCGGAAAGCACACTGATGGATATCGGGACGCTTTGGCGGCCTGATATCCATCATGGACCTGTGTGCTTGTAGGGAATATGCGGAACTCTAAATAGGAGGACAGACTATGGCGACCATTAAGGAGATTGCGGCTCTGGCGGGAGTTTCCAGAGGTACGGTGGACCGGGTGCTGAACAACCGGGGTTCGGTGAACCCGGATACGGCGGAGAAAATCCGCGAAATTGTCAGAGCCTTGGATTATAAGCCCAACATCGCCGGGCTGGTGCTGGCCGCCCAGAAGAAAAAGCTGAGACTGGGCGTGGTACTGTTCTCTGCGGACAATCCCTTTTTTATTGACGTGGAAGAGGGGGTAGCGGAGAAAGCGGAGGAGCTTGCCGGATACAACTGCACCGTCATTGTCAAGCATATCACCTACGGGGTAGAGCAGCAGCTACAGGCCATACGGGAACTTACGGAGGAGGAAGTCAGCGGCATTGCCCTGGCCCCTTACAACGATGACCGGATCCGCCGCTGTATCAACGACCTGTACGAGCAGGGCATCCCCGTGGTGACCTTCAACACTGACATAGAGAATTCCAGGCGCATCGCCTATGTAGGCAGCCACTACGCCAAGAGCGGGGAGACCGCCGCCGGGCTTATGCACCTGATGACCACCGACAAAATCCGGGTGGGAATCGTCACCGGCTCCCCGGACATTCTGTGTCACACAGAGAGAGTAGCGGGTTTTGTCAACTCCCTGAAACGCTACAAGTCTGATATGGAGATCGTAGATATTATAGAGAATCACGACGACGAATTTGAGAGCTACGAAAAAACCACCCGGCTGCTGACAGAGCATCCGGAGATAAACGCCCTGTTCTTCGCCGCCGGAGGCGTCAACGGCGGCTGCCGCAGCATCTCTCTGCTGGGGCGGGAAGGACAGATTCGGGTCATCGCTTTTGACAAGGTTCCCACTACCAAGGCTCTGGTAAAAAAAGGCGTCATTGCCGCCACCATCTGCCAGCAGCCCAGGGTACAGGGAGCCAAGCCTCTGACCCTGCTGTTCACCTATCTGACCACTGGGGAACTGCCGGAGAAGGAGTATCATTATGTGGCGGTGGATATACGAATACGGGAGAATATTTAAGGCGGAGGATATCCAACCAGAAAGAGATAATTGCTATAAACCATGGCCACTAAAGGGATCACGCAATATAGGCTATTGCAGGCGGGAATAGACAACAGGCCAAATGATATTGTTGATCTTGGGGGTGTTGGGAATGCCGACTGGCAACTTGGAAAACAGACTAAACGAGTATAACTGGGATGATGGCTTTACATTTCCAAAGGAGCTTTTAAATCATCCAGACTGCGATCTGGCATTAGCTTTAGAGATCTTTTAATTTGTTCTCTTTATGATGATATAGTAAATGGCAAATACATAAAAAGTGACAGGCGATATGAGATACCACTTAGCAAAGTGGAAAGATACAAATTGAGGAAAAAACAAATACCCGAGATTTTTTTAACAGATCTGTAAATTTTTGTCAGAGAAAATCATACAACGTATTTTGAGAAAATGAGCGAGTAAAAATATGAGCTGATACTATACCTGGTGTTGGTTCATATTTTTTTATAAAAATGTATGAGGTAGAATGCAATAGTAAGGTATGCTACACTAAATTTCTGAGAAAGCGGCAGCAAAATAAGTCATCGTGAAGAAACCTTTATTGATGACATTATTCAAAAAAGCCATATTGAAAAAGAATTGCTCTCTCATTTGGATGGGATAAAAACTGTGTTTGACGCTGGTGCAGGCTGTGGCAGGTTTTCTATTCTTCTCGCCTTGTATGCGGCATAGGAAAAGATAATCTGTTAGTACAGGGGGAACTTTGATCACTTTTAAAAAATATCAGGGAAAGGAGACTTACGTTTTATGACTACACCTGTTTGTTTTGCATAGCGAGGCTATTGCAAATACAAAAAACAAATACTGTAATAGCCTGCGCATCATACCGCAAAATGAACAGGAGATGCAAATGAGCTATTTAAGAAAAATTGAATATGAGATTGCCCTGAAAGAATCCTTTTGGATCGTTCGGGGCTGTCCTAAATGTGGCAGGAAGACATATTTTCAAAATACAAAGAAGTTCCGTATCAATGCCAACGGCAATAAACTGGATATCTGGCTGATCTATCAATGTGAGGAATGTAAGCATACCCTTAATCTTTCGATTTATGAACGGCAAAAAGTTTCTTCCATACCAAAGGAAGAATATCAGTGTTTTTTGGACAACGATGAACAGTTGGCGGAAATGTATGGTAAAAGTTTGCAGTTATTTCGGAAAAACAAAGTAACCATTGATTTTGAAAAGGTGAATTACGATTTTGTAAAACTGCATGAAACTACGGAACACAGTGATTTCGGGGAACAGGTCATAATTGCAATAAAGAATCCTTATCAACTGAAGGTCCGTCCCGAAAAACAAATCGCTGAAATTTTGGGAATGTCAAGAAACCAAGTCAAAAACTTGTTGGAGAAAGGAATACTGGAAGTAAAGGCGGAACAGCCGCAATTTATTTCTGTCAGTGTCAATGCCGGGAAATTTTCCGAAACAGATCGACTATTTTCTGAAATATAGTTTTGTACTAAGCCACGAACCACCAGTTCTTCCGGCAGCTCGTGGCTTTACGTTAAACTAAATTCATATCCTTGCAATTAACTCCGACGGAGTAAATGCTACCACTTTACTTTTAGCAAAATCCTTGACATTTCTTGTGATGATATAATCTGCGTGTAACCTCTCTGCGGTTACACTCTGTATGGCATCCTCAAAATCATCCCAGCCCAATTCTGCCGCATGTGAAAGGTCTGATGCACTAAAATCAATAAATTCAAAAATCAAAGACAATGCCCGCAATGTTTCCTCAATATCCTTGGGAGTAAGTTCTTTTCGCATAACATAGACAAGATTCGCAAATGTCAGCGCGGAGACATATCCCTTCGCTTTTCCTGTCTCGCAAAGTTTCCAGATAACGGACGAGAACTGAACATGCGGCTCGCGATTTTGAAGAACATCCAGCAGTATATTTGCATCAATCAGCAATTTCATATTTTTCATTCAGCCTTTCCGCTTTCACTTCGTCCAAGTCGTATTTTTTACTTAAAATACCTGTTAATGAATCTGTTAAATAGGACACGGCAGCATCCTTTGGAATAAAACGACCTACTTCCCGGCCATTCTTGGTCACAATGATTTCCTGTCCGGACATAACAAGGTTCAGATATCTTCCAAAATTGTTCTGCATCTCTGTAGCAGTTGCTGTTGCAGTAATCATTTCAGCACCTCCTTTAGCTAATTTCAGTATATCCAATTTTGGAGATTTTATCAAGGGAATATCCGTAAATTCTCTTTTTTATGCCTACCTCCTAATCCACACGCTCATTTCACCCTCGCCCCGGTTGTTCCAGGCATAGTAGGGTATCATGCGCAGGGTCACGTCCTGCTCCCGAACAGGTCCGGCAGAGCGGTACAGACTTTCGCTCCCGTTCGGGATCAGTCGCTTGCCTGGCACTTTCAGCACGGTCATGGGGTGTCCCAGCTCCTCTGTCACCTCTGCCGCAATATCAGAGAAGTTCAGATTCGATGCGTCTACCCTGCACAGGTGCAAATCCTTCCCATTGTCCGCCTCCTCCAAGCAGTATACGATAGGTCCCCGGGCGATGGCGATCTTGCCGATATCCTCCCGCACTCTGGGATCGGCCTCCAGAATCCGCACCGGCATATCCATATCCAGCGTCACCTCGTCACCGTCCTGCCAGATTCCTTCTATGTACAGATAGCCGTCCCTGCAGGTCACCGCTGCGGTTTTTGGCTGCCCGCCGCATGACTTATCTTCGGCGCTCTCCCCTACCAGGCTTGCGGCGCCAATAGTTTCTTTCATGGACATTTTCACGGACATCCCCTCCGCGTCAACCACCGCCTCACACGGTCTGCCGCCGCAGCGGCAGCTCACCTTCACCTCCCGGCTCCAGCCAGGTATCCGAAAAGCCAGCCTGCACGGCGCCTGGTCTCCGCGTAGCAGCACTTTCACCTGTCCCTCCCAGGGCAGCTGCGACTCCACTTTTATATCCAACGTCTTCTGATCGTGGACTGCCGCCGTTGTCCAGACCTGTTTGGTCAGCACGCTGCCCATGTACAGGTGTATCCACAGGGTGTCCATGTCCACTTTCTCCCCGGAATCGTTAAACGGATCGGACTCTGTGTAGGCGTAGGAGACCACGGAACTGACCAGCCTGGCAATATTGGGCGGGCAGCAGGCACAGCCGAACCATTTCTGTCTCACGCTCTTGACGTGGAACTTCCGGGCGTCCTCATGGCATGCCCGGGGAAATACCTCCAGAGGGTTCACATAGAAAAAGCTTTTGCCGTCCAATGCCATGCCTGCCAACACCGTATTGTACAGAGCCAGTTCCATCACATCCCCATATTTTCCCCGGGGCTTTAGCTGTAGCATTCTCCTGGCCCAGAATACCAGTCCGATGGCAGCGCAGGTCTCGGAGTAGGCCGTGTCATTGGGCAGGTCATAGTCAAAGGAAAAGGCCTCCCCCATGTGGGTGGCTCCCACGCCGCCGGTCACATACATTTTTTCCCGGGTCACATTGTCCCACAACCGGTCACATGCCGCCTCCAGAGCCTCATCCTCACACTTCCTCGCCACGTCTGCCATACCGCTGTACAAATACATGGCCCGCACCGCATGGCCTGTTGCCTCCGATTGCTCCCTCACAGGCTGCTGTGCCTGATGATAGGCATTGTTGGTAGTGTTTTTATAGGGCTGGCCGTCGTGGGCTGCCCGCTCCTTTTCCTCCTGGTCAAAATAATGCGGCTCCGTGCCCCGCTGGTCCAGGAAAAACTTCGCCAGGTTCAGATACTTCCCCTGGTGGTCTTCCTCGAACAGGCGCACCAGCGCCATCTCCGCGATCTCGTGTCCGGGATAACCCTTGCACTGCCCCGGCTCCGGTCCAAAGACCTGGCAGCAGTAGTCCGCGAATCTCTCCGCAGCGCACAGCAGCTTATCCTTGCCGGTGGCCTGATAGTAAGCCACTGCCCCCTCCACCAGGTGTCCCAGACAGTACAGCTCATGATGGTCCCGGAGATTGGTAAAGGCCCGGTCCATGCCGTTGATAATATAATAGGTGTCCAGATAGCCGTTCTCCACCTGGGCGGCGCATACAATGTCAATGGCCTCATCCGCCGTCTTCTCCAGCTCCGGATCCGGATGCTGCTGCAGGGAATAGCCCACCGCCTCTATCCATTTGGAGAAATCTGTATCCTGAAAGACAAATCCGTAAAATTTATCCTCGTCCGGGTGCGCCGGGTCCTCCGGCAAAGCCTCAAACCCCCGAAAGGTGTAGGCGGGCGCCACATAGGAGGCTCCTTTTTCCTTTTTATCCCGCATCATGCGTCCTGCCACCTTAAAATTGCGCATGCAGTAGCTGGGGGCCGCCCCCTCCACCCTATCATTCAAAGCCTCCCACTGATAGGGGATCACCTGGGTGCGTACCAGCTCCTGCTCTCTGTGCCAGAAATCGTCTGTCACCTGAATTTGCCTTAGCTCCAATGGATTGCTGAATTCCCGACTGTTCATCTGTCTTCTCCTTATTTGAGTGCATAGATAATTTGAGTGTATAAATGCAAAGATTTCCGCGCAGGAAATTGTCTTTTTGCACAAACTATGTTATCATTTTCGTGGGATTTCGCAACACACAGTTTTCAATGAAAGGTGGACAAATCATAGATGTTGTATTTGATATCCGACGCCTCCCAGCCGGTCTCTTTCTTATCTGCAGGGAACCTCACCAACGAGGACCAGTTTCTGCACCCCAAGCGGGTCATGGATTCCTACGAATTTATCTCCGTGACCAGAGGAACTCTGCATATCCAGTCCGGTGACCGCAGCTATCATCTCGCTCCCGGTCAGTTTTTGTTTCTTTTTCCCGGGGAATGCCACAGCGGGACTCAGCCCTCCCAGGGGGAACTGTCCTTCTACTGGACCCATTTTACATTGGACGATGAAAACGCTGCCGTATGCCAGGAGTCCCGGGCGTCGGCCTGTTTTCGCCAGTCCTCCCAGCCGCGCTACATCCTTCCGGAGACCGGAGTACTCTCAGCCAACAGCCGGGTCAACGTCCTGTTCGTACAGCTCCTGGACCTGGCAAAGCGTTTGGGAGGTTTCTCCGCGACACAGTGCAGCTATGCGCAAAGTACTCTGCTGCTGGAGCTGACCAACGAATGTTTCTTCCGCCATCGCCTGTCCCAGCGGGACGGGAAAATTCCTCTGGGAATCGCCGACCTCATGGAGTGGCTGCAGCTCAACTATGACACCTCGTTCTCCGTGGCGGACATAGCGGAGAAATTCGGCTACCATCCCGCCTACCTGACCTCCCTCTTCAAGCGCTGCAGCGGGTACACCATCACGGAGTACCTTAATCGTCAGCGCATCCGCGTCGCCAAAAACCTTCTGGTCTCCACGCCAAAACTTACGCTGGCCCAGGTCAGCGAGCAGGTGGGAATCGAGGACGAGAAATATTTTATGCGGCTTTTCAAACGCTACGAGGGCGTCACGGCCACCGCCTACCGGGAAGCCTTTGCCGGGAAGGAGAAGAACCGCCTCTAAATAGAGTAGTCCATGTTCTCCGTCCGCTGCCTGTGTCTGGCGGCCAGGTCGCCGATGGTCACGTTGTCCACCACATGATTGACCGCCTCATAGACTTCTTTCCAGACTTGCAGCGTCTCGCAGGTGTCGCAGCGCTCACAGACTCCATAATCCTCTTCCAGGCAGGCCACTGGAGCCAGCGACCCTTCTGTCAGCCGCAGCACCATCCCCACTGTGTACTCCTCCGGCTCTTTTGCCAGACGGTATCCGCCCTGGGCCCCCCGAACACTCTTCACATAGCCCGCCTTGTTCAGCACGGCTATGATCTGCTCCAAATATTTCTCGGAGATGCCCTGCCTTCCCGCAATCTCCTTTACCTTGATACATTCTCCGCTATTGTTCAGCGCTAGGTCCAGCATAACCCGCACCGCGTAACGTCCTTTGGTTGATATTTTCATCGTTTCTTCTGCCTCTCTGTCTTCTTACTCTACTCGGCAAACATCGCTGTGGACAGATACCGGTCCCCGGAATCCGGCAGCAGAGCCACAATGGTCTTCCCTTTATTCTGGGGTCTGAGCGCCAACTGGGATGCGGCGTACAGCGCCGCGCCGGAGGTGATGCCCACCAGCACGCCCTCCCTGTGGGCAAGCTCTCTGCCTGCGGAAAATGCCTGCTCCGTGGTCACGGTGAATACCTCATCATACACCTGGGTATTCAAAACAGTGGGCACAAAGCCCGCTCCAATTCCCTGCAGCTTGTGAGGCCCGGGCTTACCTCCGGAAAGTACCGGAGAATCGGAGGGTTCCACCGCCACCACTTGTATCTTGGGATTCTTGGATTTGAGATAGGTTCCTACGCCCGTTATGGTGCCTCCTGTGCCTACGCCTGCCACAAAGATATCCACCTGGCCATCCGTGTCCTCCCATATCTCGGGACCGGTGGCCGCCGCGTGAGCCGCCGGATTGGCCGCATTGTCAAACTGTCCCAGTATCACCGCGCCGGGAATCTCCTGCCGCAGTTCCTCCGCCCTGGCGATGGAGCCTTTCATGCCCTTAGACCCTTCCGTCAGCACCAGCTGGGCGCCGTATGCCTTGAGCAGATTACGCCGCTCCACACTCATGGTGTCCGGCAGCGTCAAAATCGTTCGATAGCCCTTGGCCGCCGCCACGCTGGCCAATCCGATACCTGTGTTGCCGCTGGTAGGCTCAATAATGGTGGCTCCGGGCTTTAATATCCCTTTCTTCTCCGCATCCTCCACCATAGCCAACGCAATCCGGTCCTTCACGCTGCCCGCCGGGTTTAAGTACTCCAGTTTCACCAAAATAGTGGCGTCCGTGATGCCCTTTTCCCGCATATAATTTTCCACCCGCAGCAGCGGGGTGTGTCCGATCAGCTCTGTGGCCTTGCTGTATATTTTTGCCATAATAGCTCCCTCCCTTTTATTTCCTAGTTATTCGATATGAATATTATGAATAAAATATATACCAAGTCCCGGCGTTTGTCAATTCCTTTTTTAATCTCTTGCGCATTTCCCTCTTTTTTGGTAAGTTTATTATAAGATTTTTTCAGAAAAGAGGTTTAAGATGATAGCAGATACATCCTATGCAGTACCCAATATATACGAAAAGATAAGAAACTCCAAAAGTGCGGACCGCTCTCCCATCCGGGTGGCGGTGCCCGGCTCCAAGAGCATAACCAACCGTGCCCTGCTGCTGGCCACTCTGGCCCAGGGCGTCTCCACGCTGCGCGGCGTGCTGTTTTCTGACGACTCGCGGCATTTTCTGCAATGCATGCAGGAGCTGGGGTTTGAGACGGAGGTGGATGAGACGAAAAAGGAAGTGCGGGTCACTGGTCTGGGCGGCGCTGTCCCCAAGCCGCAGGCCCGTCTCTATGTGGGCAGCGCCGGCACTGCCGCCAGATTCCTGACCGCCTGTCTGGGCGTGTCTCAGGGCGTTTATCACATGGACGCCTCACCCCAGATGCGCAGACGTCCCATGGACCCGCTGCTTAACTCCCTGCGGGAGCTGGGCTGCGAGATTATCTGTGAGGAGAAGGAAGGATTTTTCCCTTTTACTATAAAGGGGCACGGCTTTGGCAAGCGGCAGATCACTGTGAATATTGAACACAGCAGCCAGTTTCTAAGCGCCCTGCTCATATCCTCCTGCCTGTGTCCGGAGGACATGACCATACACATAGAGGGCGACCATGGCATGGCCTATATTGCAATCACCACCCGAATGATGGAGCAGTTCGGGGTCCATGTCCAGCCCCAGTACTATTGCACAGGAAACGAGGACAGCCACGACTGCTGTAGCTGCCCGAACAGCACCCGGCCCATGGGCTATCGGATTGCCGCCGGGCAGCGCTACCGGGCGCAGGACTATCAGATTGAGCCGGATGTGTCCGCCGCCTGCTATTTCTATGCATTGGGAGCGCTGCTGGGCGTTCCGGTACAGGTGGCACAGGTGCGGAGAGACAGTATGCAGGGGGATATGGCCTTTCTGGATATTCTGGTCCAGATGGGCTGTACTTTGAGAGAGGACCCGCAAGGGATGATCCTGCTGCCGCCGCAGGCCGGCATCCTGTCCGGCGTCCAGGCGGATATGTCCGCCTGCTCCGACCAGGCCATCACCCTGGCCGCCATAGCGCCCTACGCAAGCTCTCCCACTACCATCACAGGCATCGGACATATCCGTTTTCAGGAATGCGACCGCTTAAGCGCCATCGTCACAGAACTAAAGCGCATGGGCATCCGCTGCGAACACACAGACAGCGCCATCACTGTCTATCCCGGCACACCCAGGCCCTGTACCGTCCAGACCTATGAAGACCACCGCATGGCCATGGGCTTTACTCTGACGGGACTTAAGACAGCCGGAATCGTCATCGACAATCCCGGCTGCTGCCGCAAGACCTTTGAGGAATACTATGAGACGCTGGCAGAATGCATCGCGCAGCTATAAGCGCCGGACTATGACTCGAACAGGCAGGGATACGACAGCGCCTGGTCCATCACCGCTGCCCGTATCCTTTCCCATTCCCGGGTGCTGTACCAGGGCGCTCCCGGCGCCGGTTCATAGGCAGCCTGCATATCCTCCAGCATATGCCACAGCCCGTTGCGGTTTAAGGAGAAGTGCAGACTCCAGCCGTAGAGCTTGCCCGCCTCGTCCATCTGCTGGTCAAAATCCTGGCTGAAGGGCTTGGCTTTGACCCTCTGCCTGCAGGTCTCCACATCCATATCCAACGGATACTCCTCACGGGTGTCCGCATACAGGGACAACCCCATGTCAAAATAGGGGCAGGGCCTGTAGCTTTTGTCCGCCTGCCGGTAGAGCAGCGCAATGTTGTTGGTGTGCCGGTCCTCGTTTAGAAAAAACATATCCATCTCCAGCATACCAGACAGATACGCCCCAAAGCCCTCCAGTCCTGTCAGGTTCTCCACAAACTCTACCACATGGGCGATTCTTTGTTCCACCTCCCGGATATGGGCCAGCTCCTGCGCCAAACTAAATCCGGTCACACTGCGGTATAGTTTCTCCAACGGCAGCAATTCCTCTCCCTCTTTCAGAAAGTTACGGCTGCGGCACCCCCGGTACATTCTGCCGTTCCAGTCCACCGTCACCGGCTCATAACACACATATCCCGTCCACGGCGTCTTTCGCAGCAGCCAGGTCACCATGGTCTCCGCCAGGCTCTCATACCCGAAGGCGTCCGCCTTGTACCACCAGCCGTCCTGATACCATTTCAGCTGGTTGCCCTTGCTGGTGTGCCCCGCAGTCTCAATGCTCTGGCCCCGGACTGCTATCACAGGAACTTTTATAGCCTCTTTCATAACACAATCCCACCTTTCAGGCATTGCTCTCATGCCCCTGTCCGGGGGCAAAATAAGAGATTTTCAGCCACTGCTGATCCTCCGCCATGCGCCCCTTAGTCTTCTCAATGATCGTCATGGGATCATAGCTGTCCACACCGATGTCCTCCAGCACCAAACGCAGACGATCCCTGGTGCGGGGCACACAGCGTTCCTCCAAAAACTCCTCAAAATCCTCCCAGGTAGGTTTAGCTTTCATGCCAAAGGCACGGTGGAAAGGTATATCCGTCCTGTTTTCCACCACCACCTGCCGTCTCTGAAAACTCACCAGCAGCTGGCTGCAGCACTCATCACCGTTCATATAGTCCATACGAATCCTATAATCCTGGACATTCACTCCCGAGAAGTCCTGATTCAGTCTCTGCCACTGTCTCAGGCTCCGGTATATCTGTCTCTGCTCATCCTCCGGCTCCTTTAAATACCTGTGCAATGTCTGCCGGGATACCCCGTAAGCTTTCGCCAGGTCCGTGACGGTCTCCCCGGACCCATGCCGCCCGCGAATCTCCTGTATTGTCTCTTCCGATATGGCGGGCTTTCTTCCCGCCCCCCGCTCATTCTGTGCCATGCTGATATCCCTCCTCTCCTGCTAACAGTGTACAGTGTTTGGGCAGGAATGTCAATAAATTAATTATTTTACACATCGAGGAATTTGGTTTGTTGCTACTTTTTCTTGCCATATGCCGGATTTAGGTTTATGCTATACTGGAAAGGCGATTGCGAAACGGAGGATTCTATATGAGCAAAAAACATGTGGTGGTGTCCCTGGGACACGATGCGTTGGGATATACTACTTTGGAGCAGTGGGATGCGGTAAAGAGAACCGCCCATGCGTTGGCGGATTTGGTGGAGGCCGACTATCAGCTGACCATCACCCACAGCAACGGTCCCCAGGTCAGCATGATTCACAAGGCCATGACGGAGCTGCGCCGGGTCTATATTGATTACACACCCGCTCCCATGTGCGTCTGCTCTGCCATGAGTCAGGGCTATGTGGGCTATGATATCCAGAACGCTCTGCGCAGCGAGCTTTTGTCCAGAGGTATCTCCAAGCCCGTGAGCACAATACTGACACAGGTGACCGTAGACCCCTATGACGAGGCCTTTTATGAACCCACCAAGGTCATCGGCCGCTATATGTCCCAGGAGGATGCGGAGACGGAAATCAAAAAAGGAAATTATGTCCGGGAGTTTCCCGGCAAGGGATTTAGGCGCGTAGTCGCCGCGCCCAGGCCCATTGATATTGTGGAGATCGAGTCCATACGGACTTTGGCCATGGCTGATCAGGTGGTTATCGCCTGCGGCGGCGGCGGTATCCCCGTCATTGAGCAAAAACATGCGCTGAAGGGGGCCTCCGCCGTCATTGAAAAGGACGCCATCGCAGGCAGATTGGCCGCCGAGCTGCAAAGCGATGAGCTGATTATCCTGACTGGTGTGGAACAGGTCTGTGAAAATTATGGCACAGATAGCCAGAACCCTATCGCCGCCATGACCGTAACCCAGGCGCAGGAATTCATGGCCCAGGGACAGTTTGAGCCGGGTACCATGCTGCCCAAGATCGAGGCGGCCATCATGTATCTGGACGCCAATCCCCAGGGGCGGGTACTGATTACCTCTATGGAGACACTGAAGGACGCGCTGAAGGGCAAAAATGGAACCGTAATCACCGCCTAGACGATAGACATTTCAACCCCAGAGCGGACAGCATGGCACCTGTGATAATGCAGAAGTCCGATACATTAAACACCAGCCTGCGCAGCGGCTCCCACTTGACATTAAAACTGACATAATCCGTCACATACTGTTGTTTCAGTCTATCGTAAGTGTTGCTGAACGCACCGCCCAGCAGGAGAGAGAGCCCCGCCCGCAGCAGATTGCTGCCATATATGCTCAGGCTGCAGACAAACACCAGCGAGGTAAAAGCGGTGAGAAACAGCGACAGGGCCGTCACTATTGTCCCCTGCTTTTTTCCCATTCCCAGCATGACGCCCGGATTGTGATGCCTGCGCAGCAGTAGTCGGCCGCCCCAAATCTCCTGGCTCTCCCCTGGCCCTAACTGCCGCTCCATACGCTCCTTCAGATAATTGTCCCCCATAAATATGGCCACAATAACGCTCACAAAAAAATTTATCATACAATATATACTCCTATACGTCAAATAGCTATCGCTTATGCGACAGCTATTTTAGGCACGACTCTAGTTAGCATCATAGCATATCCCCAAATAAAAGTCTAGTATTTTTTATTATTTCCCGTATAATTTCCTTTATAAATATTTCTTTTATAAAAAACAGAAACGGAGGAGACCAATGGCTAATCAGGAACAGGAAATGCGGCTGGAACAGTTGCATTTTCAGGAATGTCTGGACATTATCGGGCAGAATGTGACAAAGTATGAACTGGAATATGAGCAGCGCCACGCCCAGGTACAGGAGCTGTATCAGGCGGTAAACAGCGGGGATGTGGAGCTGTATAATCAACTGATGACCGCCAGCAGCCTGGAGGAACATGCGGCGGCATCCCTGCGCAAGAACCGGGCCGCCCAGGATAAACCCTATTTCGGCCGCATCGACTACACAGAAAGCGCCGCCGAGCTGGAGCAGCAAATCTATGTCGGCAAAAACGGTGTGTTCCGCAACAAGACAGACGTGCTGATCGCGGACTGGCGCGCCCCCATCTCCAGCGTCTACTATGAAAACGAGCTGGGGGAGGGAGAATATGGTCTGCCGGACGAAAAGCCCATTCACATCGAGCTGCATCTGAAACGGACCTACAGTGTGGAAAACGGACGGCTCCTGGGCTATTACGATAGCGACGTGGCCTCCAACGACGAACTGCTGGTACAGTATCTGTCCAAAAACAAGGACGCCGTGCTGGGAGAGATTATCGCCACCATCCAGAAGGAGCAAAATACCATTATCCGCAAATCTCCCTTTGCCAATCTGCTTGTACAGGGAGTAGCGGGCAGCGGCAAGACCACGGTGGCCATGCACCGTATTTCCTACCTGCTCTACAATTACAAGCACCGCTTTGAATCTAATGAATACTGTATCATCGGCAGCAACGATCTGCTGCTGAATTACATCACCAGCGGCCTGCCGGAACTGGATGTGCCCAATATCAAGCACATGCGCATGGACCAGATTTTTGCGCGCCTGTGCGAAAAGGATTGGGTCAGGAAAAACAAATGTCTGGAGCCGGACGACAGCGCCCCCTGGCGCTGCAGCCTCCCCTTTATGCAGGAGTTGGAGCTATATCTGCTGCATTTACGCGAAAAGCTGGTGGATTTGTCCCCCTTGCAGGATAAACAGATCGGCACCATTCTGTCTGAGAGTAACAACACCACGCTGTATCAGGAGAATCCCTCTTTCAGTATCTGCACGTTGCTTGGCACACTGGACGAGCGGGTCAAGACCCGAATCAAATTCCTGATGAGCGGGGAAGACCGGGACCGACTACAGGCCAAGCTCCGGGAATATGCCGGGCACTATAAAGACGCCCGTCCCACCACCAGCATCTATGAGCTGTATCTGGAGTATTTGCGGCAGTGGCAGAAAAGCCATAGAGACATGTTCGGATCACAGGAGCCGGAGCGTTCCCGGGCCGCCGAGATTTGGCAGGCTCACTTAGGACGCCTGCAGCGTCGGGAATATGATGTGTACGATATTGCCGCCCTGGCGCTGATACACTACCGGGTATACCAGAAAGCGCCCAATGAGGAATTCGGTCTGCTATTTCTGGACGAGGCGCAGGATTTTGGCATTGGCATTTACTATGTGCTGCGGACGCTGTTGCCCGCCACCTATTTTACCATTATGGGAGATGTGTCTCAGAACATCCACTATGACACAGGACTGAACGACTGGTATGAGCTGCAAAAACTGTTTCTGAAAAATGAGCGGGACCAGTTCCTGCTATTGCAAAAAAGCTATCGAAACACCATTGAAATCTCCCAGTATGCCGGGCGTATCCTGGAAAAAGCCTCCCTGGGGCGCTACCGGATTGAGCCGGTGATTCGCCACGGCATACCGGTGGAAGAGACTCGATTCTGGAGCGATCTGGAGATGGCAGAGCATACGGCCAGGCTTATCGAGGATATCCAGGCCAAGGACTATCACACCACCGCTGTAATCTGCCGGGACGAGGAGATGGCGTCCAGGGCCAGAGAGCTGCTTTCCCCACTGACGTGCCTTACCGACGGGGAGGCCACTAACTTTTCCACCGGCACCATGGTTCTGCCCATTCACCTGGTGAAAGGTCTGGAGTTTGACGCTGTGATTCTGTGGAATCTGGACATGCAGCACGGCCCAGATGACCCCCGGCAGGCCAAGCTGCTGTATGTGGCTGCCACCCGGGCACTGCACGAGCTGCATGTGCTGAACTGCTGAATTTTCATAACGAGAACTGGTAAATGCTGCAACCGTGCCGGAATGGCTGGAGGAGCGCCCTCACCGCGGCGCTCCTCCCTCTTTATCGTATAATATCTTTGTATTTGAGTCTCACCAGCGAGTAGTCCAGCACCACCTCTCTGCCGCTGCCGCCGTTCATCAGTGTCTCCAGCTCCGTCACTGCCTCCTTGGATATTCTGGCAAAATCCTGGCGCACTGTGTTCATCTGCTGCCCCACATAACCCATCAGCGTCAACCCATCAAATCCGCACACCGGCCGAAAGATGTCCATATCCATAAGCGCCCGCATAGCCCCTATGGCCATCAGATCCGACGCGCAGACCACCATATCCTGATCCTCGGCATACTCCAGAGTCAGTTCCCTGGCCTTTTTCTCTGAGAACTCTCCGCTGCGGATAATCATCTCCAATCCATAGTCCCGGGCAAATTTTTCCATGCCCCGAACTCTCTCTTCCGTCACATATCCATCGTTTCTCCCGGTGATGTACAGTACCTTTTTATAAGGAATGGTATCCATCAGCATGGTCTTTTCCGCCACCGCATACTGCGCTCCCGCCTGATCGATCCACACGCAGGAGGTACTTTCATTGATCAGCGGCGCATCTACCAGCACAATCCGGAAAATCTGCTGGCGGATCAGTTCCTGCAGCACCTGGTCCTCCCTGGATATACCGTAGATAATAATACCATCAATACTCTGGGAACGGAAATACCGGGTCACTTCCTCCGTACTCATACCCTCCAGCATGGAGAAAAAAACCGTCACCACATCCAGGGCATACTTCCTGGCGCAGGCCAGCGCCCCGGCCAGATACTGCATACTAATCTCATCAATGGCCTGGGTGTTGGTATGCAAGTGAATCAGCAACGCAATTCTCCCCGCCTGTTTGGAGGAGAGAGCCGCCGCCACGGCATTGGGCACAAAGCCCAGCTCGTCAATGGCAACATTCACCTTCTGCCGGGTTGCCTCGCTGATATTGGGATAGTGATTCAAAACTTTTGATACTGTAGAAATAGCCACTCCTGCCCGGGTAGCCACATCCTTGATAGACGCCACGGGGGGTCCTCCTTTATTTATCAAATATTGGCCGCAACAGTCTGCCGGACAGCTTTTCCAGCGCGTTCAGCAGCATTGCCACCGCCGCCGACACCACAAGCACCGTCAGATATATCCAGATATCCAATCGCACAAGAGGCCGGATGACCAGATAGAGAAATCCGAACACGAAACCATGTACCAGCCAGATATAGGTGGACTGCCGTCCCCACCACACCAGAAACGCGCAGAGCGGTTTTGCGTAAGTGAGCAGTGTCAGCAGCCCGTATATCAAAAGAGGGGTCAGCAGAAAATCAATCTTGGCGTATGACGCATCCGTCGCCAGGCTCACCCGCAGCACCGCCACCAGGACGAGCAGCGCCACGGCTGCGCATACCGGCGCCCAGCCGCCCAAACGCCGGAGCCGCCGGTCCACCCGCTGGTACAGGGCATACCGGGCCGTCAGGTAACCCGCCACCGATATCAGCAAAAACGAGATTCTCATGCTCTTCACAGCCGCCAGCATCCACTCCCACAGAGCGGGCTGCCACAGAAGTCCAATCAATGCCATCCCCGCTCCCACCAGCGCAAGCGCAAGGAAAAAGAGCCATTTTCTCCTGCATTCCTCAGGCTGCTCAAAACGCGTCAGCAGCAAATCCAGCAGCGGCAGCGCCAAAAGTATTTTAGCATACTGCTCCACATACCACCAGGCTCCGTTGTATGTGGGATTCAGGGCCGTCAGGTTCCCCAAAAGCTGTTCCGGCATAAAGGGCTGTCTCAGGATTCCAAAGAATATTCCCATATAAATTGCCAGCACCAGCCAAAGCCTTCCGTACAATTTGAGAATCCGCAGCAATACGCCCCCATATTCCGCCAGCAGCCGTTTTCCAAACCGTTCCCCGTTTTGCTTTCCCATCACATAATACATGCCATAGCCGCTGACAAAGGCAAAAATTCCCACACAGAGCTTACAGAACCAGGCAAGCTGCCGGGCGGTATCCACCTGCATAAACGGCAGCAAGGATTCATATTCCACTGCAAAGGAATACAGGTGGTGGTACACCATCATCCATATAGCCACACCCTGTAATATTGTGGACTGTTTTTTTGTTATTCCATTTTCCACGTCAACCTCCATGCTGTCGCTACGCCGCAAACCAGCACTTACCAGTATAGCACATATGTACACACATGGCAAATCGGCTGTGTGAATTTCTCCACACAGCCGATTTGCTGAATATTTATGTCAGATTAATATTTTCCAAAGCTGTCTCCGTCCAGAGAAATGATCTGCTCATTGGCGTTGGGAGCCGTGAAGGAACCTATGCTGGAAGAGGAGGAAGAACTCCTGTTTCCAAGGTTGTAAGCGGAAAGTTTCTCACGCATACGGTCTGCCTGATTGGAAAGCTCCTCACTTGCGGAAGCACACTGCTCGCTGGTAGCGGAGTTGGTCTGCACCACCTGGGAAACCTGAGTGATGGCCTGCTTGATCTGCGCGCCGCCGGTTGCCTGATAGTTGCAGGCCTGCGCAATATTGTGAATCAACACTTCGCTCTGGTTTACCACCTCGGTGATCAGCTCCAGAGCCTTTGCAGTCTCGTCTGCCATCTGGGAACCCTGACTTACCTTGTGGATGGAATCCTCGATCAGTCCCGCAGTCTCGGACGCTGCCGCCGCACTCTTGGCAGCCAGGCTTCTCACCTCTTCTGCCACCACTGCAAAGCCCTTGCCTGCTTCGCCGGCTCTCGCTGCCTCTACCGCTGCATTCAGTGCCAGAATATTGGTCTGGAACGCAATGTCGTCGATGGTCTTGATGATCTTGGAAATGCTCTCGGAGGATTTGTTGATATCTTCCATAGCAGCCATCATGTCCTGCATCCGCTTGTTGCCCTGCTTTACATCCTTGATTGCATTCTCTACCAGCTCCGCAGCCTTGTTTGCCTGCTCTGCGTTCTGAACCGTAGCCTCTACCACCTCGTCGATGGAAGCGGTAATCTGCTCAATGGCGCTGGCCTGCTCTGTGGAACCCTGTGCCAGAGACTGGCTTGCGCTGGCCATCTGGGAGGAACCGATGGTCACCTGGTAGGCGGCCTCGCTGATGCTGCTCAGTACATGGTTGTTATCCTCAACCAGCTTTTTCAAGGACTGGCCCAGCAGATCATCCGCAGACTTGGGATTTACTGTTATGGTGAGGTTGCCCTTAGCCACTTCCTCAGCAACGCTCGCCTGATACTTGATGTTGTCAATAACCTTCTGGTAATCGTCTACCAGAGCGCCGAACTCGTCATCGTGATATTTCACCAGTTCAATATCCACACGTCCCATGGCGATATCGCTGGCGGCACGGGATAACTGTGTCACGGATTTGTTTATAATCTTTATCAGCGAATATGCAATAATAAGGGAGATTACAACAGAAATCACAATCATACCCGCGCTGACAAGGTTCGATATGTTAGCGGTTCTCGCTATCAGCTCGTTATCATCCACCAGGGACGCGGTGAGCGTATCGGTAAGAACTTTTGCTTTCGCCTCGTCCGCTCCGATCTCCTCCATTGTTCTCGTTATTGTGGCAAACTCCTCCTGCTGCATGGTGCCTATAGTCGTTTTGATCCTGTTCACGGAACTCATTCCTACGATTACATTAATGATCGTAAGTACAATCGGAATTGCAAAGCCGATAATCATTTTTGTTTTTATCTTCATGTCTTTCATGTCTCATACCTCTCATTCTTCATCAATATTTATTTCACTCGCCTGCTCAACAACTGATAAATCTTCATCGTTTAACAACTTGTCAGGATCCAGCAGCAGTTTGACTGAGTCTCCGACTTTACCGATGCCGTACACATACTTGTTCTGTACCCTGTCTGATGCTCTGACAATGCTCGGCGGCGGCAGTATATTCTCTTCCTGAATTTCTACCACCTCGGCAATCTTCTCAATAATCAGTCCCACTACTGTGGACTGTACATTGATTACGATGATACAAGTTCTGTCATTGTACTCGAAAGGTTCTTGCTTGAACCGAAGGCTGATGTCCATAACCGGTATGATTTTGCCCCGTAGGTTAATCAATCCCTTGATGTACTCTGCTGTCTCCGGAATCGCTGTTATCGCCTGGTATGGTATGATCTCGCTGACATACTGTATCTTCAGGCCAAAGTACTCGTTACCTGACTTGAATGTCATGTACATACTCTTTTGGGCATCGCGCCCATTAATAGCGCTCTGTCCGCTGTCTGTCTGCCTTGTTGCTTCGCTGTTTACCTCCATGCAGCTACCTCCTTTTCATGCGTTTATTCTATCAATCCTACCGGATCAAGTATCAGCGCAATGCTGCCATCTCCTAACTGCGTGCAGCCGGACAGACCCTTCACTTTCTTGATATAAGAGGGAATGGGTTTCACCACAATCTCCTGCTCGCCTATCAATCTGTCCACGAAGAGACATATGGCTTTCCCTTCCACCTCAAAAATCAGCATCATGCCGTCTTCCACTGACTTGCGGTAATCCTTCAGACCATACCACTCGCCCAGCCGGAGAACGGGATAGCACTCTCCCCGGATCATGATGTACTCGTCTCCGTTAGGCTCATGTATCATCATGTTCTCCCTGACGCTGACAAACTGTTTGATCACACCGGTCTCCACTACAAAGGAGGAGGTACCTGTCTCCATCACAATACCGTCTATAATTGCCAGAGTGAGAGGAATCTTCAGCGTCATGGTAGTTCCCATACCAGCCTCGCTCTCGATCTCCAGCGCTCCGCCGATGGTCTGGATATTCTGGACCACCACATCCATACCCACGCCTCGTCCGGAGTACTCCGTCACCTGCTCGTTGGTAGAGAATCCAGGCAGTGTGATGAACTTGAACACTTCCTTGTCCGTGTACTCGCTGTCCAGCTTTCCATCCTCCAGAAGTCCCTGCTTTCTGGCTTTCGCCAATATCTTCTGCCGATCCAGGCCCTTTCCGTTGTCTGAGACGCTGATCCACACCTTGCCGGCTTCCGTCCTGGCAGAGAGAGTTACCTTTCCCTTGTCAGACTTACCGCTCTCCTTGCGCTCCTCGTTGGTCTCGATACCATGATCCACCGCGTTACGCACCAGATGCATCAGGGGATCCGAGATATTCTCGATGATGTTCTTATCCACCTCTGTATGCTCGCCGATCATCTCAAAGTCGATATCCTTGCCCAGCTTACGGGAGACGTCGAACACGATACGGTTCATCTTCTGGAACAGGGTGGTCAGCGGCATCATTCTCATGGACATAATCACATTCTGCAGATCCGTGGAAATCTTGGACATCTGCCCCGCTGCCTTATTGAAATTGGAGAGGTTCAGGCCAGGTACCTTCAAATCCGGGTTTTGCAGCACTACGGACTCCGCGATAACCAGCTCGCCGATCAGATCCATCAACTGATCCATCTTGGCCACATTGACGCTGATAAACGCGTCCTTGGCGCCCTTCTGCTTATCCTTCGCCAGTTTCTTGGGACGTCCAGGCTCCTTGTTCTGGATAACGAAATCACCGGGAGCCATCTGAGGTTTCTCTGCCTCTTTCTTCTCAACGGCTTTCTCCGCCTTGGACTCAATCTCCTCCACGCTGGATTCCAGGTCAATCTGGGGCGGCTGATCTCCGAAATCAAATCCCAGCAGAAATTCCTCTGCCTTGCACTCGTAGATATCAACCTTTTCAATATCGTAGCCAATGCCTATCAGATCCCTGATTTCCGCCTCCGTACACTGGGCCTGAAGCAGAATCTTAAATCCTTCCTTCAGAATCGTCTCGCCACTGGACTCATCGGAAATGATGTCTTCCGGAGAGTACAGCAGATCCTCCGCAATCTCTTTCAATGCGTAGACTACCTTGTAGGCGTGGACATTGGCCATTACCGTCTCCGGTGAAAATGTGATATACACCTTGTAGAAACGGCTTGCGTCAGTGGCAACAGGAGCTATGTAGAACTGCTTAGGCTCTTCATGCACGTTCTCCGGCATCAAAGCGTCCTCTCCCACCCCCTTCTTGATGGCCTCCAGAAAAGCATCCACTTCTTTTATTATGCTCTCCGGATTTCCGTCGGCAGTGTTGCCGTTGCGGATTTTATCCATCTCTTCGGTGATGAAATCTGCCACTTCCAGCACATGCTCCACCAATTTCAAGTGTGGCACATGCTCGGGATGGGACTCTCTCAGATAGAAGAACACATCTTCCAGCTTGTGAGCGATCGCCGTGATATTATCAAACATCATAATACCCGAAGAACCCTTTATGGTGTGCATGGTACGGAATATTTCATTGATGCTGTCCTGGTCAAAGCATTCCGCGTCTTTCTGCTCTAACACCATTTCCTGCAGCTGTTCCAGAAGCTGTTCATTCTCAAACAGATAGATGTCCAACATTCCCTCTGTGTTAAATTCTTCAGCCATACTTTCTCCTTTCCTGTAAATTTTTATCAGATTATATCAGACCCAGTTTTTTCATGGCCTGCTCAAATCTCTCCTTGTCAATGGGCTTGCCGGAGTAAATAGTACATCCCAGCTCGAATGCCATCTTTACATTTTTCTCATCATTGAGCGCGGTGGTCATAATAACCTTCGCCCTCTCCTCCTCCGGTATCCTGCGATCCTTCTCCAGATTGCGAATACCCATCAGTGCCTGATAGCCGTCCATTACCGGCATCATGATGTCCAGGCACACCAGATCGTAGGGTTCCCCGTCCTCAAGCGCCATCATGAAAGCATCCACCGCCTCCATGCCGTCCACAGTAACGTCGCACTCACCGTATTTGGACAGAAAGCCAACCATAAATTTCCTTGTGACAAAATCGTCTTCAGCCAATAAGATCTTCATATTCACCTTCTCCTCTACATTTTATTTAGTACTGCATAGGTTTTCTTGGCAATATCCTGAAGTTTCTCCTGATATTCCACGGCTCCCAGATCATACGCCACCTTGGGCATACCGTACACCACGCAGGTGGACTCATCCTGGCCGATGGTTCTGGCCCCTGCTCTGCGCATCTCCAGCAGACCTCTGGCACCGTCTCCGCCCATGCCCGTCAGGATGATTCCCAGCGCTTTGGGTCCCGCCACCTTGGCGACGGAGTCAAACAGCACATCCACGGAAGGACAGTGACCATTTACTTTAGGTCCCGCCTTGCACTCCACCTGATACACGCCATTGACCTTCACCAGCCGCATATGCCTGTCACCGCCGGGGGCGATCAGCACATGTCCGGGTTTAACCTGGTCCCCTGTCTCCGCCTCCTTGACTATGACCTTGCACTGGTTATCCAGCCTCTTGGCATACATATCGGTAAATCCAGGGGGCATATGCTGTACAATCACCACCCCGGGAATATCGGCTCCAAAGCCCTGCACCACCGAAAAGATTGCCTCTGTTCCGCCGGTGGACGCTCCTATGGCAACCACCAGGTCGCTGCCTTTAGCGGACAGCGGCGACTGCTCCTGCTGTTGCTGCATAACCTTCTGCTTGATCCGGCTGATGTTCGCAGTGGACGCAATCTTTATTTTCACCAGCAGCTCCGTTTGGATAAAGGCTTCGAGCTGCTCCCGGGACGATACTGCCGGCTTTGCCACAAAATCCACGGCCCCCACGTTCAGGGCGTCAAACACCTTGTCGCTCAGGGAACTGATCACTACAACCGGAAGCGGGTACTGGGGCATCAGCTTGCGCAGGAACTCGATGCCGTTCATTCTGGGCAGCTCCACATCCAGCGTCATGACATCCGGCTTGTGCGCTATAATGGCGTCCCGCGCTTCATAGGGATCTCTTGCAGTAGCTACTACCTGGATGGCCGGGTCACGATTAAGGTTCTGCACCAGCAGTTCCCTGAAAACCAGGGAGTCTTCAACTATCAATACTTTAATCGGCTGCATACATCCTCTCCCTTACTTTCTGAATATTGACGGCTGCACAAGCTCAAAGGGAACCTGCGCCCGGTCCAGCGTCTCCGTCATGCCTATGAACAGATATCCTCCGGGTTCCAGAAAATCGTAAACCTTCTGAAGCAGCTCATTTTTTGTGTTCTCATCAAAGTATATCATAACATTTCTCAAAAAGATAGTATGCATTCTCTTCTTAAAAGGAAAGGGCGACATCAGATTAAACTGACGGAATATAACCTCTTGTTTCAATTCGTCCTTAACCTTGAACATCCCATCCGGGGTCTTTTTGAAGAAATGTCGTTTCCACTGGTCCGGAATACTTTTTAACTGCTCCTCATTATATATTCCCGCAACCGCCTGCTGCAGCACTTTGGTGGAGATATCCGTGGCCAGCACCTTAGTGTCCCAGGAGGACGCGTCCAGCCCGAAAAAGTCCTTCAGTACCATGGCGATCATGTACGGCTCCTCGCCTGTGGACGCCGCTCCGCACCAAATCCGCAGATCCTTTGTGTTCTGTTCTTTCTGCCTAAGCTCCGGCAGCACTACATTCTTGAAAAACTCAAAATGTTCAAACTCCCTCATAAAATAGGTGTGGTTTGTTGTGAGAAGATTCACCAGCTCCTTCTCCAATTTTCCTGAGCTGTCCTTCTCAAGGTCATTCATAAAAGCGTGAAAACTACTCCAACCTCCTGACTTAATGTGGTTTTCAAGTCTACCGTTCATAATAACCTTCTTCTGTCCCAGGTCGATACCGTAGCGCTGTTTCATGTAACCAGCAATCCTCAAAAACTCCTCATCCGTCATCATAGTTTTATTCCTCCATCACATCTTCATTGTTTTTCGTATGCGGATATACCAGCACTAGCGCAGTTGCCTGGCAACTTTACAAAATATATTGAAAATGTCGGGGTTAAATTTCTGCTTGGCCTCTTGCTGCATAATCTCCAGCGCCTTCTCCCTGTCATAGCGGTGACGGTAGCTTCTATCCTCCGTCAAAGCACAGAACATACTGGACATGGCGACAATCTGCGCAGCCAGTGGTATCTCATTTCCTTTCCTTCCGTCGGGATAACCGCTTCCGTCCCAGTTCTCGTGGTGGAAATGAGTGATATCCGCTGAAATCTGTATAAAATCGTTGTAATCGTTGGTAACTTTTAAATCCGCGAGCAGCTTTGCCCCTATCCGGGTGTGGTTTTTCATCTGCTCCCGCTCCTCATCATCGAGGAGCGCCTGTTTCTGCAAAATCTCCTTGGGAATGCCTATATTGCCAATGTCGCACAGCGGCGCCGCGAACTCCACCGTCTCCACAAAGCTGTCTGATACCTGATCCTCAAACAGCGGAGATAGCTGTAAGCTCTGTGCCAGAATACGGCAGTTATACCGCATTCTGTCTATGTAGCCAGCGCTGTACCAGGAATTCTCCGCAGCCACGCTTGCCAGTGCGTACAGCACGTTTTTGCGCTCCTGTTCCATCTGCCGCAGCTGTTCATTAACTGAAACCTGCAGGCGCCTGTTCGCCTCCCTGATTCCCACTGTAGCCTCGTACAGTTTCAGGTGGACATTGACCCTGGCCTGCACCAGCTCAGGAATAAAGGGTTTGGTAATATAGTCTCCGCCGCCCAGCTCAAATCCCTTGACGATATCCTTGGGATTGTCAAAGGCAGAGATAAATATAATGGGAATTCCTCTGGTCTCGGGATTGGCTTTCAGTACTCTGCACAGCTCATATCCGTCCATTTCCGGCATGGAAATATCTGTCAGCACAAGGTTGGGCGGCTCTTTTGCTATACATTCCAGCGCCTGAACGCCATTCTCCGCCAGCACGGCCTTGCATCCCATGTCGCCGATAATCTCGCCCAGAATCACCCGGTTGGTCTCCACATCATCCACAATCAGGACAACGCCGCTTGCCGAATTCTTCATGTACCGTCCCCCCTTTCCGTCTCTATCAGAGCCTTCAAGGCATCCATTCCGGTGGAAATCTTCTCGTAGTTTTCCTTCTGGATCGCCATCTTGAGCCGTAGTACCGCACGGCTTACTTCCTGGGGAGCGTCCGCGGTGAGTTGCCGGATTGTTTCCATGAACATCTCCGCCTTCTCCCAGTTCTCCATCTCCACAGACAGAATCAGCTTGGAAAGATTCTTTTGGAGAGCCTCAAGGTTTGGCGCTGTTCCATAGTGAGACGCATCCTGCTCCTGGGGAGGAGCATCGCTCCAGAACGAAAGCTTGGGTCTGGGCACCGCTACGTTTTCCTCTCCCGTCTCTGCTTCGGCCTCCGGATCTCTCCCCACCCAGACCGAGAAAGAAAATGTGGTTCCCCTGCCTTTCACGCTTTCCACATTGATACTTCCGCCCATGAGCTCCACCAGCTGGCGGCAGATGCTCAGCCCCAGCCCCGTCCCCCCATATTTGCGGGAGGTGGAAGCGTCAACCTGTGTGAAACTCTGGAACAGTTTCTCCTGATCCTTCAGCTCTATACCAATTCCTGTATCGCCCACCAGGAAGAAAAGCTCTATGGACTCCCCAGTCTGAGCAGTCCTTATAACTTCCAAAGTAATCTTTCCGACGCTGGTGAACTTCAGCGCATTGGACAACAGATTGTTCAAAATCTGCACAATCCGCAGTTCATCTCCCACCACATATTCCGGCACGCCCGGAGAAACTGTCACAAAAAAATCCAAACCTTTCTCCGTAATGCGGCCCTTATGGCTGTCCCTCACATAATCAATCATACCACGAAGTGAGAAACGTCGCTGTTCCAGCGTGAATTTGCCCGCCTCCAGCTTGGAAAAGTCGAGAATATTGTTGATAATTTTGTTCATTTCCCCGCAGCAGCGCTCGATCAGCTGCAGCTTGCGGAGCTTTTCTTTCTCGGTCTCCAAGGGCAGCAGCTCCCTGACCTGGCCCGATATCCCGTTGACCGGGGTTCGCAGTTCGTGGGTGACGTTGGCCACAAACTCCGACTTAACCCGCAGAGCGTCCTGGGCCTCCTGTTTCACCTGCTCCAGCTCACGGCTCAAAAACTCTTTCTCCAGCACGTCGTTGGCCATACAGAGACAACCGCCTTCCTGCTGCCGCTGTATCACTCTCATATCCGCCGGGAAACAAGTCTGATTCCTGCGATACGCCGTCACGCGGCGAATCTCGGTCCCATAGGGATAGACCGCTTTCCAGCCGTCGTCTTCTCTGTGGAATGCCCCGGGAAAGACATTGCCAATAAACAATCCGCACAGCCCCTGGTCATATCCAAGTTTCTCCCTCGCCGCGGCATTGTCATATGTAATTAGTCCATTGTCGTCAAATACCAATATTATCTCCAATACATTCTCAAAAGGAAACATATCCGAATTCTGCCGACACATAGAAAACCACCTCTCCATGCAGTATTTAGAGAAACGCCCATTCAATCAGCGTTTTCGCAGTATCCACGCATGAATTCCCCACAAAAAACAACGAACCCCTTGACGTGGTTCCGCTGTTTTATGTATGGAAATCGTTAATTCGTAAAATCAAACATCTTAATCACTTCAATAATATTGAAGAAATCCTCTTTGGCCAGTTGGAAACACTCCAGTACATCCGGAGAGAACTGTCCGCATTCTCCGCCGAGAATCATCTGGTACGCCAGAGAGTTGCCATATACACCCTTGTAAACCCTCTCACTCACCAGCGCGTCGTACACATCCACAATGGAAACAATCTGTGCGCTAATGGGAATCTGATCCCCTACCAGGCCATCGGGATATCCCTTTCCGTCCCATCTCTCATGATGCCAGCGGCAGATTTCATAGCAGTAACGATAAAATTCATCCGACTGACTCTTGCGGAATTTCTCCAAAATCTCGCAGCCGATGGTGGGATGCGTCTTTATCACTTCAAACTCCTCCGGAGTCAGCCTTGCCGGTTTGAGCAAAATCGCGTCGGGAATACCGATCTTGCCAATATCGTGCAGTGCGGACGCTCTGGCTATGGCGTCTATCTGCGACTTGGTCAGGCCGTACTTAGGGAAGTACTTCTCCATGTATTTCAGCAATATTCTGGTGAAATACTTGATCCGGCGGATATGCTCGCCGGTCTCCAAACTTCTGAACTCAACTACGGAGCTGAGCGCGTCTATCATAAACTCATTGTTGTCCTGAATCTTCTTCTGCTGTGCCAGAATCTCAATCTCCTGCTCTTTCAGGCGCACTTCCATATTGTGCTTGTTCTGATACAGCTCCACGATATTGCCCGCTCTGCGCTTTACAATATCGGGATAAAACGGCTTGTGAATTACATCCGCAATGCCATAGGCATACGCCTTATCCTCACTGTTCCTGACCGTCTCACTGGTGATCAGGATCACGGGCAAGTGCTGAATCATATCCTTTGATTTCATATACTCCAGCACGCCGAAACCATCCATCTCAGGCATGACAATATCCAACAGAATCAATACAAGGTCTTCATTCGCCTCAATCTGCTCAATAGCCTCCCGGCCGTTGGCAGCCTGAACGATGTCGTATTCATCGTGGAACAGATTTTCCAATATGGCCCTGTTCACTTCCTCATCGTCCACGATCAGAATCTTCTGCCGCTCCGGCATAATCTTGTTTACCTCTTCCTCAACAATAACAATCTTCTGCTCGTCCATATCCACCCAATCCCCATGAATTCTGAAAATTTGTCAACTTGCTCTGCTCAACAATCTTAACATATCCACTACGAATTGTCAATAATTCGTACTACTCAATTACCGATCAGCTCCGCGAAGAGTGTGTACGCCGTCTCCAGCTCCTCCCTCTGCGCGGCCACCTGTTCTCTGTCCACCTCAGACGCCGCCTTACCCCGCAGAAGTTCTGTCAAATCCGACGCTGGTTTGACGATAGGGTTCAGCCCCAGGTTGGCGCTCACACCCTTGAGGGTATGGGCATACTTGAATGCCTCCTCATAATTTTCCTGATCCAGGCTCTCCAAAAGGCCCCGATAATTCATGTCGTCCTTGAACTTCAGAAGGAACTTTAAGAAAAGCGCCTCTTTTCCCATAAAGCGATGCAGAGTTCCCTCCACATCCGCGCCGTTCTCAATTAATTTTTGTTTTAACAGTTCGTCCATTGTGCCCTGCTCCTTTCCGCATGAAAATTGCGGCTTTCGCCGTCATCTCATTATATCGGAAGACGGCGGGCATTGCAAGAGGGGGACTGCACCTGACACGGCGACATATTGCCGTCTATCGTGCTTGCATTGGTGTTGTTTCTTGTTTGATGGCCAGATAAGCAAAGTGCTAAGTCCTTGGTTTTAGTCTGGAGCTTAACACTTTGCTTTGAGGTTTGCCCTGAATGCCTATATCGTTTTTCTTGTCCTTGAAGCCTTACTTTTTACATTTGCTCAATCATTTCCGACAGTTTTTCAAACAATATTTCATCCGGTTCCTGATGTCGAATAAAGGAGCTATCTACCCCGTTCTTCCTAATTCGGTCTATCCAGAGCAATGCTGCCTCCCTGCTTATATTCTGCTCCAGCATTCCGTAATAAATATATGCCAATTCATTGGATACATTTGTATTGAAGACCGCAGGATCATCCGAATTAACGCAAACCATTACATTTTGTTCATCATTCAGTTTATTCATTTGATATAGCTGATTCTCTTCCAGCTTATCCAAGTCTGCAATAGCCATATTGGAGGACGGATTTATCTCTATAACAATTCCTCTCCTCCCAAGTTTGTCCTTCAATATTTTTTGGAGTTCTTCTATAATCAGCAAATCCTGTTCCGTAATCTCATAATGCATGGGTTCTTCCATGTTTTTTACAAATATCCTACAATGCCTTGCAGTTACCAGCAGCTTGGCATTCCAACGGATTTCTTCTCCGGCCCACAATTTTTTGCATAGATTCTCTTCAACGCTTTGATACTCCTCCTCAAAAATATCCGCCACAATTCTGCTTTCAAACAAAGCATGATATCCCGCAATCAACGTTTCCATAAAAATCTCCCGCGTTCCATAAATCTTTTTAGCCAAATAAAATATCTTTTGTTCCATATAGGCCAAAATAGCCGCACGGAAATCGCTGTAATTTTTGCTTAGCATGTCATATGCCCAGAGATAATTTTCCAACGCTTCGATCTGAGGAATAATGACGACCGGATTTTGTTTCTTCCACGCTCTGGCATTTATTCCTAGCGCAATCCCATGGCCAATCCTATCTCCTGCATGAAATTTCAAATATTCCACGGTTTCATCAATTCTTCTCAGTCCAGATAATATATGTCTGAAATCCTCTCCTGCATGAAATGTAAATCCTAGACTCTGAACATATTCTTTAGGACTGCCATTCCTCCCAATCCTCTCGACGCTGCTGTCCCTGGCCTTCTCGTATATGGGAACAAAGACCCACACTGGTGTGGAGTTCTCCAGACTTGCAGCATCAATACCCACAAGATATCTGCTCATCTCACTGCATTCCGTCCTCAACTGAACAAAGGCCGCAATCTGTTTTTCATAGCTCTCTTGCAATCTTCCAAATTGAAGATACGAACAGTTTTCTTCTGCATTTTGCACACATTTCTCCAAACTTTTCTCATCCGGTCTCTTCAAAAAATGAATCACTAATCCCACTTGAGGAATACGGCGATATGATATCCCCTGTTCCTTGTCATAGTATCCCTCCAACAGTATTTTTTGATATGCCCTCAAGAAACTTAATACTTCTTTTTTAAATTTAGAATATGATTCCGGCATGGAGGTTCTAAATTCTATCTTGTACAGACTTGGATTTTGTAATTGCTCTCTGATAGCATCCTCCCAAAATTTTTTTGTGTTAATGTGATTCAGCGTGGAATTTATATTATAATGAGCCTGTTGAAAATAATCCAGACCCTTTATTGTCTTTTGCTGTACGCTAATATGGAACAGGTTTCCTCTGACCCGCAAATATTGCATGATACACTGTCTGGTCATAAAATCTGTTTTCTCATCCACAAAACGGTTTAATGCATAGTACAGGAATACATTTTCATCAAAGGTGTGTAGACATGTATCTTCGTTCAGAACATTTATACAGAAAGGACCATCAAGGGTTCCCTCTGGCAGAGCTCTCCACAAAACATCCCACAATTCGACATAAAACGCAATGATATCTCTGTCTCCTTTATCCTGAAATCTATTCCTGTAAAAATCTTCAAAATCCTGTCCCCGGCCAAAATCAATCGCCAGTTTTTTGATATCAACAAGTGTCTTCTCTCCGTTGTTTACACTATTACATTTATTAACACAATATTCCTTCCGTCTCTCCGCGGAAAAATTGAGCGCAAGCCACCCCCTTACAATGCCGCATCCCAATATGTAAAAAAGCATTTTTTCATTTTCCTTTTTCGTGCCATTTACAAATTCTTTATTCAAAAACTCCTGGCCTTTATGGGCCGTAAGTGGTTCCATAAGGGAATTCCATATGCTGGAAAAGGTTCTCGACACACCTTTGTGGAGATGGTTCTCGGCCACTCCTTGTTCCAAAACTCGTGACAACTGCTGATCCGCCACCTCTATATTTCCATAGAAGTTATCCAGACATCCGGCATCATGACGCTTTTGATTGATTATCATGTACATAATCGCTATAACGTCCAGCGGCATATGGCAGCTTAAACTATGAAAAAGCTTTACCTTGTTTTCTCCCGCAAAACCTCCAAACATAAGCTCATCATTTTTATTTTTCCAGTACTTAAAAACAATCCTTCCGTCTCTGTGCGAAATCAAAGTGGAGGCCATCGTCTTCATCACCCAGCCATATAAACACAGTGCATCCCGATAGTTTTCCGCGGGATATAAATAGCATTTTTCCAAATACAGATATATTTCATCGTAGGAATAGATATTGTAATCCTTGCGGATATATTCGATTAATTTTCTTTGTAAATCTCCTTTTATTTCCTTGATTACTCTCTGGTCCTCTGCTCCGTTTCGCTCGGTAATATAGTCTTGAATATAGTCCCTCTTAAATACATCTCTGGAGGTAAAAGGATAGCAAAGCACTCCCAAAAAGCGATTGATGGAATCGTTGATCATTGTATTCCTCCTTTCGCCCGACCTACTTCAACGGAAATAATTTGTTAAATTCCTCATCATCGACCGGCTCTTCTTTGTTCTCTTTTAGTTTTGCATTTAATTTCTCCATAAAAGTACTCTGAATCTTTCCGTATGCATACCCATGTGCCTCGGAAATTCCCTCCGCAATTTTCTGCAGTATTTTGGCATACTCCATACTTTCTCCTTCAAACTCCACAGTTTTCTTATATCTGTAACAGCATTGAAGCAGAAATTTAAAATAAGAATATCTCTCCGAGGATTCCCAGTCTTCATCCGGCCGCGCCCAAGCCTCCCACAAATCCCGCTCGACTTTCCATGCGTCATACTGCCCATACCACACTCTGTTATTACCTGAAAGCTCCTTCAGATGTTGCCTGATCTCCATACAAGCGTGAAAAGTCATCCCCTTATCAAAAGATGCTCCCGGATTACCTTCTTTCTCCAAACGGCTTGAAATGTATTCTTTTGTCAAAGATGCCTTTGTTTCGCTCACTCCATCATACGCCCTCCGGAATTCTCTCCAGTGATCCTCCGCGCGGCTTGTATCTAAAATCCACTCATTACCTGTCTCCCTGTTACCTCCCACCAATGCTTTATCAATACATGTCAACCATTGACCAAGCGCATTTCTCAAGTATGCTATCGGAGCCTCCGCCATTTCCTCTCTCCAAAGGCGCCCTTCGTGAAAAGCTTTCAGAACAGCAATTTGTCTTTGCAGCTTTTCTTTATCATTCTCCTCACAAAATTTACCGTTGACAACCGTCCATGTCCTTTCAAGGTTCACTTTCTTCCAATCTCCGTCATCCCCATTTCCTATTTCTGTCTTCAATAGCTTTGCTATCGTATTCTGCATAATTCGTTGTCGGTAGAACAACTCTCCCGCACCTGGTATTTCCCCTATAATCGCATGGCATTCCTTATCAAACAAACGTATCGCAATATTTTGTTCGGCAGAAGTCGAGACAGTATTTAATAAAGGCGTCAGTTCTTCCCTGAATGTGTAATAATATTCCCCTAATTTTTGAGCCGCTTTTATTCCGTTTACTTCTGCGGTGGATGAAATAGCCTTCCAAAAAGCACTAAGAACTTCTTGCTGAAGTTTCGCAGACGAATAGTTGGAATTATCTTCCCTCCCCAAGGAAAGCAGTCTGTCCAAAGGAAGATTTTTATAATAAGCCAAGTTAAATACTATATCCCCTTTTTCCAGAAAACTATGATTGACCTCTCTCAATGTCTGCACTTCCTGACTCACATCTTCTTCGCCTAAAAAGCTATTCCTTTCTACATCCAAAACCTTCTCTGCTATGGCGGGATGGCAGAACAAATCCCACATGGCTTCCCGTTTCATCTTTTGATAATTCTCGTCCATTTCAATGATTTCAGCATACTTTTGTTCATATAGGAGTCTTGCCGCAAAATCCACCAATACAAATAACGAAAACCGCTCTACCGGTTCTGCTATCTTATAACTCTCACCTTTTTCAGTCGCACCTTCCCCATAAATAATGGAATAGGCATTATCCAAATACACCTTACTGCTTGCAGAAGTCGTTCCCACGGTAATAATCCGGGTCCACAGCTCATTTCGATATTGATTATAAATCTTTTTCGAGGCAATGACGGTGTCCAAAAGTTGACGCTTTTCTTTTAAATATATTTCCCCGTCACTTTCTGCTTTGTCTGTTGTCCTGCTTTCCACAATTCCAATCAGCACATTGTACACATTGTTCAGTCCCCTGGAAGTACTGTCAAAAAGATGATACGTATAGGGGAGTACTCCCTTTATCCCATTTGACTCCGTATATTGAAAAAAAGCAGGATCCACCCAATCTTTCAGGGCCTTATTCAGCAATTCGGAAAGGTCTAGCATCCCTTGTTTCTCCTCCGAACTATGAATGCAGTATTTCCCCCGTTCCTCCAGTGACCATTCCTTGATATAGTGCCTGTAAACAGGAGGCAAAATCTTCTTTAAATATTCATATGCAAGCTGTTTCTTACTCTCCAAAAAGTTCTTCTCATTTGCTCCTTTTGCAAGAAAGGTCTTTTCCATGATATCCCCTTTTAATACCTTTTCCTGCCTGAGGAATTCCACGGTCAAGGCCTCCTCAAAAGTCTCCAAATCTCCGGATATAAAAGTCACAATATTCTTATTCGCCAAGTAGGATAGCAGTGTTTTTACTACATCCATGCATCTCCATGTACTTAGGTCTATATCGTCTATAAACAAAACAAGAAGGTTTTTATCGTCTCTCTTTGTCCTTACAAGTTCATCAATCAGCGCATTAAATTGGCTGATAAATTCGGTGTCCGAATTGAATAATTTAGCAGAGCTTTTGACATAGTCATTCTCCGAAGTATATTGTTGGATCAGTATGTCGCGATACTCCCTCTGAATATAGGTGTATTGTTTTAGCGTATTATGGCACCTCCTCTCCAACTCACTTTCCCCTATACAACATGTTCCGTTCGCCTTTTTATCTTTCCTTTTTTCATCTCTTGCATGTCGGTGCACAATATCGCCGAGCATTCCCAAAATAGTTGCCATGAGAGTGCCCGACTCCGACATGTTTTCCGGAACAATAATTGGAAGCATAATATCTTGGGGATTTCTCGCTTCCAGCTCGGCGCGTATGCTCTTCAAAATAGAGGTTTTCCCTGCGCCTCTGACACCTATAATACCAATATTATTTGTTTTCTGGTCATTTTCATTTACAGTATTTTTTTCACTGCGGAAAGTTTCCAGCTGAACGAATATTTGCTTATATGTGGGCAAAATCAATTCAGCTTCCTGTCCAGTTAAACATCTCGCCCCTATTTTGTTGCTTAGCATATTCTTGTCACCCATCCTGTTTCCTCCTGTGTCTATAAAAATTTCTCACTACTGCAACATCAACAATCTGTTTCTTAATCATAGGAATACGTTTCTCTTATAAGTTATTCGCTTGATTCTGTTTGTATTTATAATTGTCACACGCTTACCAGCGCCATCTTTCATATATAGACTGATCCAGGATTCCCCTATATTTTTATATTGGTATGCACTGAATTTATTGTTCACAGATTCCTCCGTTCCAGAATCCTTAAGGAAACACTCGATGCAAGCCTCCCCTTGAATTCGCTCCCATATCATTGTAAGGATACGTTCCGGCGGCGCATATGATATATATAGAACATCAGTCTCATCAACTATTTCCATCAATCCATCCTCTAAAATATATTTAACCTTATTACATTCATGTTGCATAATCCTTGATTTTGTCCTTTTAATTCCCTGGGAAGTATGTATATTGACCAATGTGGTATCTCCCATAGTTCTCAAATTTATCACCATCTCTATTGACGCAAAGATAAGCCATCCAGAATAACCCAAATATAATATATTTTCATTTGCACTATAAACCATCTGCAACAGGTAAGTTGCATAAAATATTAAATGTCTCAAAAATACAAATACGGCTACGTTTTTTTTATAACATTTCCGTGCATAGATTCCTATAGGTATTCTAGATATTATAACATCCAAAGAAATGAATCCTAAGATAAGTGTGAGAACAAGTACATATGTTTGTTTGTAATACAACAATATATTGTGCACAGCAATAACTATTACAGCGAATATTGCTATTATGATTTTGAATATGTTTTTGATGCATTTTCCTTTCTCTAATATTCTTCTGATAACGCTCGAACCAATGACAAGAGCGAATACAATTCCCAATGCGCTCTTGTTTTGTTCAATTATATTTAATACATATTGGACAAATAGGAAATAGACAATTGCAAACAGTAAAAAGTAGTAACATTTAAAAAAGTATAGTACCACAATGCTACTCTCTGTTACTGCATCAAGTTTAGTTCTAACTTTATTGCAAATCATGTATTTGACGGTTTTTCTATTTTTAAAATCAAATAACTTTATAAACAACTTATTTAAGGGCAGCCCCACTATCGTCAGGGCAGTAGCCACATGCCCTAATAAATACAGAAAGTTTTCTGGCGAAAACGCCCTCTGTATTATAAGGATATTAAGGCTTTCCAGAATATCATTCTTATTCATCTTTAGCTCCCACTTACAATGATTAATGCCCAAATATTTTCACAATATATCATCCCCAAAATGGTTTCCATTGTTTGCCTCTACATGCAATGATATCATGTGTCATTCGGTTATGTCAATATACGTGTTCTGTTGATTATGCCATTTTTTACTTGGATATAAACTCAATGCTCCAGATTGAGGATTGACAAAACCGCACCCTGCCAAAGGTATATCCGTCTACCGTTGGCATATGCATTATTTGCAGTTATAAATAAATCATGGGCTGATGCTCCCGCTAGGAGCCTTCAGCCCGATCATTATCATAAGATATCTGTATTTAGCGTCTGCTGATTGCGCTTTTTTTCGCCACATTCCTTTCATCTGTGCCTTTCACAGAAGACAATAAATTTTTGTGAGTAGACTTATTTTGCACAGTTTTCGCACACTGCACCTTTATATTTCTCATCGAAACACGCCTTAACAGGACGGCCAAATTTCTCTTTCAAATACTTTGCACCCTGCGCTGTACACAGCATCCCTTGCGCTCCTATATAACCACAGGACTCTCTTGCCACTTCTTGAGCCTGTTGGAATCAATCTGATATCACCGAACTTTCTATAACATCATTTCGCCACGGATATTGCCGGATGAGACTCGTTTGTCTCCAGCGCCTTCTTCCCGCAAAAGGCAAACCCATACTTCCGTACGCGCTGTGCCGGGATTCCCTTGGCTGTCAAAACGGCCTGATAGTCCCGCTCTTCGATCTGCCGCAGCGCGCTTGCTACCGTGTCGGACAGCTCCGGCTCCTTCGCGCTTTGCACCTTAAACTCCAGGATGATGGCATCGTCCCGGGAACTGTTCCGGGGTTCCAGCATCACGTCATATCGGCCGAAACCACTCTCCCGGTTGGATGTGACTGTATATCGCTCAGATAACTCCACCATCAGTCCCAGCACAAAACCATGGTAAAACCTCTCCGGCTCACTCTCCGGGCTTTTCCCGGTGTCAAAATAGCTGAGGATTTCCCCCGTCACCCGGTTCATATAGACGTTCATCGCCTCCACATCCCCCAACAGCAGCGCTTTGATGAAATCACTGTAGTTGGACGACGGACCGTCAAACCAGTCCCTCACCATATCCTCAAACATAACGCGGACTTCCTTATTGGTCAGCGTCAGCTTATAATAGGTGCGGCCTGTGCGCTCTACGAAATCGGTATCGGCCACCTTTAGATACCCGCTGGCCAGCAGCAGACTCCACAGGGCATTTTTTTTGGTGGAAAGCTGGTTGTAAACGATCTGCTTATCAAGCTGCGTCTCAAGAACACCGCCTTCCAACAGATCTTCAAAGGTTTTCTTGGTGTCCGCGCTGCTCTCCATAAGCAGCCTGCTGGCCAATCTGTTGGAGCTGGTATTGGCCCAGTAGGCTCCCACTTTTTTCTTATCCAGAAAATTGATAATGGACCATGGATTATAGATATCCCTTCTGCTGCCAAAGGTAAATCCGTCGTACCAATCCCTGACCTGCTGTTTCTGCGGCGCGAGGTCATACTCATCCAGCGCCGCAAGCACTTCTCCTTCTGTGAAACCGAAACTGTCCGCATACTTTTCAGAGATTGTCGTCACTACCTCTAAATTATTCAGATCCGAGAACATCGACTCCGCAGTTTCTTTAGAAACTGCATTTACCCGGGTGATGCCCGTCATAAGGGCGCGCTCCAGATAGGGATTGGTCTTGAAAGTCGCATTGAACAATCCCCTGGTGAAAGCTGCCAGTTCGTCCCAGTATCCCTCCACATAGGCCTCCTGCATAGGGGTGTCATATTCGTCCAGCAGGATAATCGCTTTTTTACCATAGTGCCGCGTCAGAAAACCCGCCAAAGCATTCAACGATTCTACCGCGACATGATCTTCCATATCCGTCGAGACCATCTGAAACAATTCTTTTTCATTTTGACTCAATTTTTCACTGTCCAGCAGAAAATCAAACTGTCTATATAAATCCGCAATAATGCGGCACAACCTTTTTTTGGCTTCCACATAGGAGTTTTCCTTCACCTTGGCAAAACTGAGCGCAATCACCGGATACGTTCCCTGCAGCTTGCGGTACTTCTCCTCCTGCCAGACGTAAAGTCCCTCGAACAGGTCGCTGCGTCCAGCGTAATTCACCGAAAAAAACTGTTCCAACATACTCATGTTCAGCGTTTTGCCAAAACGCCGGGGACGAGTGAGCAGCGTCACGCTGTCCCCGCTCTCCCACCATTCCCGTATAAAGTGCGTTTTGTCAACATAAAAATATCCCTCTTTTCGGATCATTCCATAGTCCTGATTGCCAATTCCTATTGTTCTGCCCATAATTCACCTCTCTTCTACGCATATCTTTCTCTAATCCTAATATATCTTTTTTCAGCCATTAAATCAATCCATATCCTAAATTTATCACATTATTTATGTATCCTGTAAACACCACTGGCAGAGTGACCGGGCGGGCAGAAATACTTTGGGGAACCAGTTGGGAGTTACTGAAAAATGGCTAGACTTCACAAAAAGAATCTAACCATTTCCGTCAATTCGCTATTAGCTTAATAGCATTGCAACCTCAAGAGTATGCGTTTCGGCATTTTCTCATTGTTGAAGTACAGTTTCGCGCGCTGCATTCCCCTGAGCCCAAAACAGAGTCTCGTCCTGCTCGTCCGCCCCGTATCCCTCGAGCCACCCCCGGGACAAAAAGGCATTTAAAAGGGCCTCATTGCCGGAATTGCATTCCAGCGTGGATTCTTTTCCCTCCAGCAATCTGATAAATTCTGACAGTTTCAGGCTCTCCAGGTATCCTGCCAGTGCAGGGCGATCCAGCGTATCAACACACTTTGCCAGGGCCTTTTGTTTCCGTTCCAGAGGTTCCTCACCGTCCGCAAGAAAATCGGCGAGCCGCTCTTCATCCAAGGCTAATACGGAAAAATATTCTTCCTCCCGGTACGCATTTGTGTCCGGTCGAGCCAATTTCACATACTGCGCGATATTGTTTTTGGCAAACAGCAGCACAACATCCGAATAATTCTTTCTGAGATACTGTAGATTATTCAAATTCATTGGTATTTTTTTTCCGTCAATCAGCTCACGCATCTTCTCTTTACCAATTTCCCCAGCATCAACTGCTTCACATGTAAAAGAGAAGGTTTCGATTAACTCTCTATATTTTTCTATACATAAAGACTTGCAGCGCACAATATCCTTGCGCAGTTGCTTGGCCGCATCATTCCCATATCTGCCATTCAGAGATTCTTCTGACAGCTCGATCGGGCCGGGATAATTGTTTATATACTCCGCCAGAACCTCATCCATGCATTTTTCTGACAAGAAGTAATAATCCGTAAGATTGTGCGGCGCCACTGATACATGCCCGCTCATCAACAACGGCCACAGAGCTTTGTCCTGTACCTGTTCCAGACGGGATATTTCCCGGCGACAGGCTGTCGCGGCCACATATTTTTTCTTGCATTCCAGAGGCAGCTCCTCCCTGTTGAGTACGGACAGCATCAACTCCTCTTCATCCTCCAACTGTTCATCCCCCTCCGTCAATACGGACACGCACTCCTCCAGGTGCTTATCCACATAGTCCCTCAACGGTTCCTCCTCTTTTTGATAGATCAGAGTCAGCAGCCTGGAGCGCGGAATCTCCCCCTGCTCCAGCTTGTAAAATATACGCAACAGGGCTGTTATGTTTTGTATATTGATGGCGTAAAGATGCTTTTGGTAGACCTGCTGCATAATCCGATAATTGTTTTTCAGCGTTGCCGTCCCCTTATTGGGGTCCTCCCCGCTGTCCCTTTCCTCATCCGTCAGCAGCATTCTCTGGAACTTTACTGCGAAAAGTTCGATACCCTCTACAAATTTTGATTCCTCATCCCTCGTAAACTCCGCATAGAGCAGCTGGGTGTTCTGGCCGGCATATTCCGAAATCCTCCGCAAATCCTCCGCCTCACGCAACCCCTGGGAACAATAGGTTTTGGAATGCAGTATGGTCTGCATCACATATTTACGCTTTGTACGGTCGCTGAGTTTCTCATCACCCAGAACCCAGGTGGCGGCGCTTTGGCACTCCGCATTGAGGCACTCGACAAAATCCGCCGCATATTTCCCGTGCCAGAGATACCCGTCAAAAAAATCCCTCGCCTTATTTTGATAAACATATCGGATCAGCCGACGCAATTTGTTTCCGCTGTCTGTTCCCTGCCGCATTATGCTTTCCGATATTTCCTCCGAATGGAAGACCATCAGCAGCAGGGTGTCCAGCAGCTGATAATTAAGACATTCCGCTGTCTCGAACTGACTGCTGTGCATCCAGCCCACCACCTTACAGGGTTCCTCCAGGCGGTAGCCCACTCCCTTGTACTTATGCTCCAACAGGCTTCGCAGAAACACCTTATCCTCCCGGCGCAGACCATCCGTATAATAATAGGACATATAATCCTGATAGCTTTCATCAATGTATCCGTTCCCGACCAGATAGGTGATCAAGGGGAAATAGCTTGAACGTTTTACCTCCGCATACTCTTCTGTTTCTCCCAGCGCATTTTTATAGGCTGCTCTAAAAATTTCCTCCTCGTTCCCGCTGTCGATCATCTCCCGCAGTGGCATAATATCCAGAATTTCCAGAGCATATTTTGTCTCTGCTATCTGCTGCCTGATTTTTTCTTCCTCGTCCCTTTTCTCTATCAAGGCCCTATGCTCCAGATATTCGGGGTTTTGAGACAGCTGGTCAAATTTGCTTTTTACATTTTCTTCAACCCATCGGCCCGGATGGGCGTAGTCCACAGCGTAATACTCTATGTCGTAGCCATTTTCCTTGATTGCCTCAATATATTCGACGCGGCTGGAAAAAGATACATCCTCCTGTCCTGTCGCCCAAATGCGAGTCCGCCGATTTTCCACATAATAGGCTGCATCCAATTCATTCATATTCCGGAATATTTCTCGTTGTATCTCATCCAACCGGGCCTCCAGTTCACGTAACCGTTCCGAAAGTTCTTCCCTTTTCCGGCGGAGGAACTGCGGCTTATTGTAAAACAGGGTATAAACATAGCCCTCACCCCTGTGGAGCAGAGAGTGGTCCGCTGGAAACAGATTTTTGTATATCACCATAGCCAGCAGCTTGTCCACATTCAGCTCAATCTCATTGCTATCCTTATAATTGCGGTAGTAGACCGTGTATTCATTATAAATATTATTCAGCAGCCGCATGTCATCTATGTACAGAGAAACGCCCCGCAGGAAATCATCACCGGGCCGGGCATTCTCCTCCAATGCGCCAAACAGGCGAACCAGCATGGCATAAGAATTGGAGCTGTCCATAACCGGCACCACGGGAATGATCACATCAAAAAACTTTGTGCGATCCTTGGAGGTAAATATATCGTCCCGTATCAAATACAGAAAGCGCAGAGGTTTTCGTCCCTGTCCCCTGATACAATTGGCCAGCACATTAATCTCCCGCAGCCGCTCAAATATCAGATTCCTGTCATAGCGGTCGATGTCCTCAAACACCACCGCATCGGCATCCACATGGTCAAACAGATATAACACCTCATTCAGGTATCGATCAAAATAAGAATCATTTTCCCCGTTAAACAGCTCAATGTCTACATTCGCTCCCTTGAAATTAATCTTGCGCAGAATCCTCTGATTGCGCTGCAGACAGATATAATCAGTCAAGCCCCTTGCGGCCACTGTCACGATAATCACAGCGGCAACCAGCACCGTTTCCTTGCGCCGGGTTATACCCAGCAAAGAGCGCACAGACTCCAGAGAAAGGCTGTCCACCAGCCCGCACCATGCGTCATGGAAACAGATAAACGCCAGCAGCGCCACCAGAAATATCCCCCAATAGATAATCCTTTCACCTTGTCCCGATCCACTTCCCGCAGCAGCGGAAAGTGCGTCTGGGGAATGTCTTTGGCCGGCATCTGGTGAATCAGCTGGTTGATGATCTTGCCTTCCAGCCTCTTCTCATCCATGGGCTGTCCGCCATCCTGAGCAGCATCCTGAAAATGGGCGAAAGAAATATGCAGTAATTTTAATTCCGAATGCGCGCTCTTATATGTGGCCAGTATACTGCTCTTACCGGCCCCATAAGGACCGGACAGGGCAATATTTTTTATATCCGGGTCGGTCAGCGCAAATGTCAACTGGGTGTCATAGCTGCCAATCTGAGCGTTTGAGATGGGGGATAGTTTTATTGGGTTCATGAGTACCTCACTTACATTTTAGGTTAAAAAGACTCAGAAAATGTTACTGCAAGCCGCATTCTCCGAGTCTCAATACTTTTATTTCTTAGTCCGTCTGAACAACGGTTTCCATTCCATATCCTTATACTTACCTTCCTTCCAGAAAGCGGTAATCGTATATGTAGGAACACTGGATTTTAAAATCACCATCTGCTGCGAATCATTGTATCCCAGAGCCGCCCGCTCTATACGTTCCTGACTCCATCCTTCCTTGTACGATCCACCCGACATCTTGGAAGATAACATTAGTGACAATCCTATATCGTTCAAAACTCTTTTAAGCAATTCCCGCTGCTCGGCATCCCCAAACCAGCCGTTCCCATCGTCCTCCAGACGCTTAATGCTCATATCCTCTACATAATCAAAGGAAACTTTTTTCAGTCCTATCTTTTCCAGCTCCGTTCGCAGAACAGTTTCCCTGTTTTTGTTAAACGCGCAGAAGAAAAAACAGATATTTTTATTGCGCAAAGCACATTTACATTCTTCCGGCAATTCTTCTACATGCTCTTCCTGAGTCCTGCGCTCTGCAACTCCCATATACTCCTGCATGATAGAAATCATTTGCGTACCGGAATAAGATCCGTCGTCATAGAAAACTATCTTGCGAACAGATTCCATCCGCAGCAGTTCTTCTAAGCTCTTGTCAGTCTCTATTTCCAACCCCCGACAATGCATATCATTCCAAAAATATGTCATATGCTTAGCGCTGTCCCGCAGGTTTCCCAAAGGTATCATATATAACTTTTCTTCTTTTTCGGCCAGGCTGATAAACTTGTCAGGAAATTTGCGGCCAATGTAGTCCCTGTCAAGAACCAGAGCCTTATCCAGTAAAATACAGATTCCCTCCAACAAACTCTGACATTTACTCTTATCTCCGCATGCACACATAAATTGTTTGAGAAAAGCCCCCAACACTTCCGCGGAAATCCTATATCCCTCCGGTCCCTCATAAGCTTTAAACCGTTCAGCGATTTTGCCAATTCTCTTCTTAGTGATAAAATTATGTAATAGGGTATCACTTATCAACTCAGGAGCATCATCATAATATCCTTTGTTAAACAAGGCTTTACGTTTCTCGTTCAGGTCCTTCGGAACATATTTTCCACAAGAAATGGCTTCCTCTTTTAAATATATATGATATTTTTTCATGAAAATTTTTTCTACCGCCAAGAATACAAACAACTTATCGTCCGCATCTGTTACAATATAGGAAGAGGAACTGCTTGTCTCCCTGCTGCTGACCAGTTCATAGCCCCTGAAGTCTCTTTTATGGCCATTTCTCAAGTCGATCGGCACTTGTATCTTACTATGGCCAAGAACCTGCGTAGGCGCCTGAATAGCGAATATCTGTACCCTGTCCTTATCCGTCTCCGCACAGCCCAGTGTGCTATGAATCAAATAATATTCCTCTTTTATTTCGCGAATGAAATCTTTTTCCTCTTGCGAGTCAAAGACAGACATCACAGAATCCCAAAACTTTTCCGTATATTTTTGTTTTCCTGATACATAATCAGGTGTCAAACATACGACCCTTTTGGGTAAATGCCTTGCATATATTTTTTGAAACTCATGATATATAGCATCTATCTCCTTGCAATCATTTGCGTTTCTGTCACGCTTTAGGCTATCAAAAAAATAGGAGTTGAAATCTTCATCCGTATGTCTAAGTATTTCTCTAAAGTCACAAAAGAAAGGGATTTCCAAATTTGCAAGCCTGTTGATCAGATTCCTGAATTCTGTCTCGGCGGTCAACACTTTGTGATGGTAGTACACACTGTCAAACATAATTGTTCGGGCAATACAAAGCTGAAACAACGCTTTTTCCGCAGAATCCTGCATAGCCAGTTCATAGAATTTATCACTGTCCGCTGCATCCTTATGCCACAACTGCGAAAAACATATTTCATCACTTTTTACTACACTCAATTTCTGTGTAATTCTCGAAACATCCACCGCCACAGGCACACGCGTAACATGGGAATCACGTGACAAGTAGTCGCATTTATCAGCGTCTATTGGTCCATTTACAATACACGAGTAGGGCAAACTCTCCCTATCTACGGGTACGCCTACAATCAGCGAGGACATATATTCTACCAACCTGTCAATATCTGTCGCGCCGCTTACATTTAATCCTTTAATATATTTTGTGACTATTAACAGCAGCTGGTGAACCGCATTTGTATTAACGATCATACATCCCAGCAGTTCATGCAGTGCCGCCTTCTTTCCTGCCTTTTTCTCAAAGCTTTCCATAAAGGCCTTTATTTGTGCATTACGCTTATATAGGGGACTCTTGCCGAAATAATGTTCAGAAACATGGCTAAGAAACATATGACCCACATCGTGGAAAATAGCCGCCAAGCGAACTACTGCTCTAAAGTAACTCTTCTCTTCCTCGGTTATATCTAAATCACAGCGATTTATGGCGGCAGCCATCCGATCTGCCAGATAGGTAACTCCCAGAGTGTGATAATATCTCGAGTAATCGCACCCACAATATACAAAATAAGCTAACCCAAGCTGCTTTATCTTTCTTAATCGCTGCAAGAGAGGGGAATCCAAAATATATATTTCCCCGCCGGCAAACTCAATATTTCCCCATACCGCATCGAATATTTCTTTATTCTCACCCGATAAGGGAATATCTGCAAGCCGCCTATTATACTCGGACAACATTTCATCTGTGAAACACGCTACTTCATGAAAAACTTCCCTGAATTCCCCTTCTGCAAATAATTCTTTAAAAGACATCTTCCCCCACGTCTCCCCTTACGTTTTATCCCATGTCACCTATTCCTTGTCTGAAACATCGCACAAGCTGCTGATATTGTGAGTACTCAATTCCAAGTTCCGTGTTATCGAGCAGTTCATCAACATATTCCTCATCCAGTTTCAGATTTGCCCTTACATAATGGGGATTTTCCAAAGACACTATTCTGCCGTTAAAGCTCTCGATAATGCGGGAAAACTGGCTAAAATCCCCTCTGGTAGTATACTTCAAGAAAAGCATATCCAACTGCTCGGCAGCGGGTCCAAACTCCCCCATGTTGGCATGATAATAATCTGCCATTTTTTGTATTCCCGCTTTAAATTCCGGTGTGTTAATCGGAATTCTTTCAACTTTCTCCTTACATAGCGCTGCCAAAAACTGTTTTACAAATAGGATTTTGGTTTCCATCTTTTCACCCATTTCTCTCGAGAGACAAATCCCCATCAAATCTAAGTTTATAATATCATGCTGTTCTCATTTTTGCAAGAAGAAATCACAAATTCACATTATTCCACATCTTCAAACTTCTGCTTGTCTTCCACACTAATCTCCGTTCCAAGCTGCACCTCAATCAGCTTGAGCCGCGTGTCCGCAATTACTGTATGCTTGCACCCGGCAGGCATAGTAATTACATCGCCGGGCCTTACTATCCTTTTCATCCCATCGATTACCGCACAGCCTTGTCCACCCATAACCGTCCACACCTCGTCCCGGTGCTGATGACTGTGGTAAGTAAGTCTGTGCCCCGGCAGCAGCTCCACCTTGATAGTCATACTGTCTTCCTGCACATCCAGCACCGTAAAATTCCCCCAGGACTTTTCCGCGTACATGGCCTGCTGTTCCAATTCCTCCACATAGGGCTTGATATGCGCACTGCGGTCCTTGCTGGACACCAGAATGCCATCCACACTGGCAGCCACCACCATATCCCGGCAGCCCATACACAAGACCGGTATATTCAACTCATTTACCACTTGGGTATTCTCACAGCAATCGTCCAAGATCACCTTTCCGATGGTCTCGGAATCCATCGCTTCAGTAAAGGTATTCCAGCTGCCCAAATCCAGCCATTCCCCATTATACCGCAGCACCTGAATCAGTTTCTCCTGTTCCACCACTGCATAGTCAAAGCTGATCTTCTCCTGGCGGTCATAGGAGGCAAACAAATCCTGATAATCTTTAAATTCGATCATCTCGTGGGCACGTTTTAAAAGATAGCCCAGCCGGAAGGCAAACACACCTCCATTCCACAGCGCGCCCTGGGCAATATACTGCCGTGCCTGTTCCTCGTCCGGTTTTTCCTTAAAGGTGCGGACTATACTGATTGGTTCATCCGTTACCGGTATAATATAACCATACTTTTCACTGGGATAAGTAGGCTCTATGCCCATCAGAGCCAGATTGGTCTCTCCCTGCCCAGCCAATTCCGCCAGACGCTGCAATGCCTCAAAATAGCTGTCCTGCACATAGGGATCCACCGGGCACACCACCACGGGCTCCTCCTCATGCACTCCCAACTCGTCATGCAGATAGGCCGCAGCCAGACAGATTGCGGGAAACGTATCTCTCCTCTCAGGCTCCACGCAAATATTCACCTGCTCTCCAAGCTGGTTTTTGATCGTGCTGGCCTGTTTCCTGCTGGTTGCTATCGTCACTTTCGCATTCGGATCAACCGATATGATCTGGCGAAATATACGAGTCAGCATGGATTCCATTTCGCCTTCATCATTCTTAAACATTTTGATAAACTGTTTGGAGCGGATGTCATTTGACAAAGGCCACAACCTCTTTCCGCTGCCGCCCGACAGCAATATGATATTCACTATACTATTCTCCTATCTTTTCTATCTGTTATCTGATCCACTGCGCCCATTTCTGCCGATATTCCTCCGCGCTCATGCCCTCTTTCTCCATGAACATCTGCCGCATCTTTGACGCATCCCTGATGCCTGAGGCAATCGCCACTTCCTCCACCGACTTTATGCTGAACCGCAGCAACTCTTTTGCCGCATTTAAACGCCTGCTGCATATATACTCGCTTACGGATATACCATAGTACCTGGTAAAACAATGATCTATTTTATCCGAACTTTGTGAAAAAACCTGTTCCAGTTCCTTGACTGCATCCTCCTTTGCGTAGTGCCCGTTCAGCCACTCCCGGACACTGCTGATCCATTGCCGCTCCTGTTCATCCTTCATAACACCGCGGTCCGTAAGGTTCTGCAAAATCCGGCGCTGGAGCTGCAACAGCAATTCGCAGCACTGAAACTCCGCCAGCATACTCCTGTCGTTTTGCTGCTCCATAAGCTGACCTATCAGCCGATTCCACGATTCCGCATCTTCAATATGGAATACCGGCAATCCACCATTCCCTCTCCGAAACAGTTCATAGTAGCTGTGTGCCGTGTTTCCGTAGTAGTGCACCCAGGCCAGTTCCCATCCGTCTTTTTCATCACTGATATGCTCATAGTGTTCCATACAATCTATCAAGGCACAGTCGCCGGAACGCAGTTCGTACGGATGATTGTTTACCGTCAGACTTCCCTTTCCGCTTAACACCACCATAAACAAATAGGACTCCAGTTTCTCCCGAACACATCTGTGGGGTTTCAGACTTTTGAGTCTCCCCACTTCCTGCACATACAGCAGATTCTGTCTGGCAAAATCTCCCGGCGTATGCAAGCAGCGATCCGAACTTGTCATTCCCTCTGTGACAAAAAAACCCTCACTCTTAATCATATTGCCTCCTTACACACGCATGCGCCAGTAATCTAATGTATCCCGAATCGTCTGTTCCAATGCTATCTGCGGTTTCCATCCCGTAAGTTCATGGATTTTCGTTATATCTGCCTCAATGATGGGCACATCCACCGGACGAATCTTGTTCGGGTCTATCTCAACATGAATCTCCTTCTCCGAAAGGGAGATGATCCTATCCAGAATATAGCGAATTTCCACCGCATGTCCGGAGCCCATATTATAGGTTTCCCCCGGCACTCCCTGCTGAATCAGTTTCACATACGCTTTAACCACATCCCTGACGTCTGTGAAATCCCTCTTTGCCGCCAGATTGCCTACATACATGACTGGCTCCCGCAATCCCTTCTCGATCTCAGCCACCTGCTTGCAGAAGTCCGACACCACAAACATGGGGGCCTGTCCCGGGCCAATGTGATTAAAAGAACGAACCATCATCATCTGCATGTCATATGCCTGTGCATAAATGCTGCCTACCATGTTCTGACAAGCCTTGGTAGCCGCATAGATATTCCCAGGCCGCAGCAGATTATCCTCTTTGATCGGCGTTTCACCCGGGCGAATATGACCGTATTCCTCTCCGGAGCCAATCAGCAGCACCCGGGGCTTGTAGTACAATTCCCGCACGGCGTCCATCACGTTGATACTGCCCTTGATATTTACATCTACTGTTAAGCCGGGATTCTTCCAGGACAGTCCCACCGAACTCTGTGCCGCCAAGTGGAAAATATAGTCCGGTCGTATTTCGAGCAGCAGGGTTACGATCGCTTCCTTGTCCAGAATATCCAGATCGTATATTTTTGCATGCTCATGCTCCAGACTCTCGTGAGAAAGCTTTGTGGCATAAACACCCATTCCACAGGCATGCATCTCGTCTATCAGATAACTGCCCACAAATCCTGCTGCCCCTATTACCAGTCCTTTTGACATATTGCTATCTCCTTACAGCGGCAGAATTCACGCTCTGCAATAATCCTATTGTTATCAAATACCCCGCAGCAAGTTGCGGGGTATTTGACCCTCGCGGCATTCACCAAATGGATGCTCCGCATCCGCTTGGCTCATTGCCCACAGGAATAAAAGGAATTCCTCACAGAATTCCTCCTACCCTTTCAGCATAATACTCTATTGCTGCTTACTGAATCTTCGCATAAGCAATCTCTTTACGCACCAGTTCCATATCTGTATCCACCATACGCGCCACCAGCTCGTCAAAAGAGATTTCTCTCTTCCATCCCAGTTTGCTCTCCGCCTTCGCAGCATCTCCCAAGAGGATATCTACCTCGGCAGGACGGAAAAATTCTTTGTTGATCTTCACTATTACCTTTCCGGTGCCTGCGTCTCGTCCCACTTCATCTACGCCGCTGCCAGACCATTCCACCTTAATGCCCACTTTCCCAAAGGAGGTCTCCACAAACTCCCGTACAGTCCGGGTCTCATTGGTTGCAACCACATAATCATCCGGGGTTTCCTGCTGCAGCATCAACCACATGGCGTACACATAATCCTTGGAATGTCCCCAGTCGCGCTTGGAATCCAGATTCCCCAATTCCACATATTCCTGAACACCCTGCTTGATCCTTGCCACCGCATCCGTAATTTTCCGGGTCACAAACTCCTTGCCGCGCCTCTCGCTCTCATGATTGAACAGAATGCCACTGCAGGCATACATTCCATAGCTTTCCCTGTAATTCTTTGTAATCCAGTGACCATATACCTTAGCCACGCCATAGGGACTCCGGGGATAAAAGGGAGTTGTCTCCTTCTGGGGAATCTCCTGCACCATTCCAAACATCTCGGATGTGGATGCCTGATAAAAGCGGCAGGAAGGTTTCACCATGCGAATTGCCTCCAGCATATTAGTAACTCCCAACGCATCAATCTGGGCTGTTGCCAAAGGCTGCTCCCAGGAAGTCGCCACAAACGACTGCGCCGCCAGATTATAGACTTCATCCGCCTCGGATATCCTCATAGCATTTACCAGAGATGCCATATCCGTCATATCTGCATAGATCAAATGCAGCTTGTCCTTGATGTGCTCCACATTGCCGTAATCCACAACGGCTTTGCGCCGCATCAAGCCGTATACTTTATAACCTTTTTCCAATAGCAGCTCTGCCAAGTATGAACCATCTTGTCCACAGATTCCTGTTATTAATGCGTTTTTCATGTATTTCTGCCCTTTCCGATATGACATTCTCTCTTTCATGCGGCATGTAACATGACGCATCTACATTAGTCCTATTATTACAAATACAGTAGAAAAAATCAAGCCCTAAATCAGCTTAAACACTTTATTTTTCCCTCGCCTTTTTCATCTTACTTTTGTTCTATTGAGTGAGGTTGTTTTTGCGTGGCCAAATATCATTTGTCTATCTTTTATCATCTGAATTGTTAATCATAAAATCTACACCACGTTCATCTGTATTTGACTTATATTTTATTCTGATTATATATTTTTTAATCCCTCGGCAGCAAAAAGCCGTATTCTAAAATAAATGCCAAAAATATCCGTTTCTGAAGTACTAAACAGATTCGACACGAATACAGATAGTGCGATGGCCTGTACATGACCCGTATCGTTCCACGGTCACTTTTACTTTGATGGCAAGAGTTCTTTTTGGGCATACAGCTTTCATCTGTACTATTTCCGGGCGACAGTGCCCCCAGCAGTCCGGTAAAGTACTGGAGATAAGGATTCAGATGTAGTCCCTAAATAACGTTTATTGCCCTCTCCGCTTTGTAACGAGAGCAAATCGCCTGCATAATCAAAAAATATACTAATCCCTGGTATATATATCTCGCGTATATACCTTGAAAAGCACATCTTTTATGTCATCTGTTACCCTGTTCGCAACAATAATATCCGATAAACGCTTAAACTCCTCCAAATCATTTTGAATTCTCACATTTTCAAAAAAGATATCCGAAATAGTCGGCTCATAAATCAACAATTCTGCGCCTTCTTTCTTCAGACGCTTCATAATTCCCTGAATAGCCGATTGTCTGAAATTATCGGAGTCAGTTTTCATTGTTAAGCGATAGATTCCGACCACCTTAGGTTTTCTGGCCATAATCATAGCTGCAATATGATCCTTACGAGTGCGGTTAGACTCCACAATTGCTGTCATCATATTTTGAGGTACGTCCTGATAATTGGCCAGCAACTGTTTGGTATCTTTAGGCAGGCAATATCCGCCATATCCAAAAGAAGGATTATTGTAATGCGAACCAATACGAGGATCCAGACAAACGCCCTCAATAATCTGTTTCGTATCCAGCCCCTTCATTTCAGCATAAGAATCCAACTCATTAAAATACGCCACTCTTAAAGCCAAATATGTGTTTGCGAACAATTTCACAGCCTCTGCTTCGGTGGGATTTGTATATAGGATGGGCATGTCCTTTTTTATTGCCCCTTCTTTCAACAATCCAGCAAAAATCTCTGCTCTTTCTGATTTTTCTCCCACAATTATACGCGAAGGATATAAGTTATCGTAAAGGGCCTTGCCCTCGCGTAGAAATTCCGGCGAAAAAATAATATTATCCACTTGTAATTTTTCCCGAATGCTTTGCACATATCCTACAGGTATTGTTGACTTAATAACAATTGTTGCGGCAGAGCCCGATGCAATTACCTGTTTGATAGCGTATTCCACAGTGCTTGTGTCAAAAAAATTTTTCTGAGAATCATAATTAGTCGGTGTAGATATGATGACATATTCCGCACCCGCCAAAGCTTGTGCATAATCCGTAGTAGCAGTCAGATTTAATTTCCGCTCTGCAAAATACTCCTGAATTTCTTTGTCAACAATAGGAGATTTTCTGTTATTGATCATGCTTACTTTTTCAGGAATAATATCCACCGCTATGACCTCATTATGCTGCGCCAACAAAATGGCATTGGATAATCCCACATATCCTGTACCTATTACGGCTATTTTCATTCACTGCCCCTCCACAATCACTATCTTATGTTTTTATATATTTGTAACATTTAATCAACATCCGTTTTATTCCCGCGGGCACTGAGCCAAGTACTGCGCTCGCGTGTATTTGACAAATGCCGCAAGGATCAATCCCCCACCACTTGGGGCGTATCAATTCTCATGCCCCGTTACTTGCTGCGAGGTTATTTACTGTCTACCAGCGCGGTTAATCATAGAGTTTCATCATTTCTTTTACTGTAATCTACTGTATAAAATACCCCGCTTGCTCCTTTCGTATGAGTTGGTTTTCGATACTCCATAGCTGGCAATCGCATATACTCCCCATACTGTTTTTTCAAGTAGGCGTCCCAATCTGCGGGCGCCACCAATACCGTGTTGTCTATAGTGCATTCCACGCCTTTTCCAAACCATTTTTTCTCAAATTTCCATGGAAGGCAAAAGATAAATCCATTAGACATAATATAGCTATCCGTTTCATATTTGTTATACAATGTACGTATATGTTCATATAGCCAGAAAATAAAGCGCAAGGGCAAAATCCGTCCAAGCCGAGTTAGTAACTTTACCTTTCTTTGGATTTCTTCCGAAGCATGATTATATTCACTATAGTCCAGACAGGCTCGATGCCCCATGGCCAGTCCATATATCCCCTGTAAAGCCAGTGTCTGATAATAGTGCTTTTTCTCATTATTAGATGCATTGTCTAAAATATAAATATCCAGCGGAATATGATTATCTATATCGTATCTGCCCTTTCCCCGTATCTTTTCAAAGGTAATCACAGGAATTTCTTCTTTCATATACACCAGACGGGACATATAATCCAGAAAAACCCCTTTCCCCATCTGATCGTATTCTAAAAAAAGGAACTCGTTTCCATCCCATTCCATTGGTGCCACGCGTTTCAATATATCAAAATCCCTCCGCGGCATAGCAATATCTGCGTCATCATCCCAAGGGACAAAGCTTTTATGCCGTACTGCCCCCAAAAGTGTGCCGCAGATCAAATAATATTTCAAATCATATTTCTTGCATACCCGATCCAATTCTTTCAGCAAGACCATGTTTATCCGTTGGGCCTGACGCAAAAGTTCCATCGGCTCGCCCGGCTCTACATTAATCCCTATATATGGCCTATCCAAATCTCTCGTATATTCTGGATTAGTCAAAATTTCATGGTAATAAGCCATATAGTCTTTTCCGTATCTTCCCTGCAAAGACGGATGCTGTCTGAGGAACTCCTGTAGGCTGAAATCCAGCTTTCCTTGCCGCCCCTCTTTTATACCGTAAGATATAAAATGCCCAAAATAAGCCTGTTCATCATCACCATAAACTTCCCACAAATCAGAATATGCTGTTTTGTAATATTCAATCGAAAACACAGGGGAATAATCCACTTCCTGATAAATTGCACAAAAATCATTCATGCCAACTCTCACCGCTTTCTATACTGAATATAACATAGCAAGTAAAGAATTTCAACTTTTTTACGCAATTCAGCAACTACATTTCTTTTCACCTGAATGTCTTCATCGCACCAATGTATGCTTATGTCATGTTATAGATAATAAATTTCAGACACTAATATGAAATGTTCACACTTTTTTCTTCTTGTGTATGGTTTCCTGAGCGATATCTGATGGTAATTGTACCATGTTCTTCTGGAGTAACAGTAAAAAATCTGTTGTCCGAGTATTCCTGAAGTATCTTTGTCTCACCATTTTCAGAAGTTAAGACAATCTCATACTCCAAAAAGCTATTTCCAGTCGAAACAATTTTGCAATTTCTAATCTTTTCCCAATTATCATTACGCTCATCGTGATAGCTCACTCCAAATACGGTTGGAGCCAAATTATTGATTTTTTCCTGGTAAGAATTATAAAATAACTCCGTTTCCTGAATTTCTCCGTTTATAAAAGCCGCCAGAAGATGACTGAAAATTTCTGCTCCATCGCAATTCAAATGATCATTATCTTTGAATAGTTCCGACTTGTTTGGGAAATACTCATCCCTGCATAGGTTAAAATCATAATATTCCACATCAGTGTCTGAAACAAGCTCCTTGACAAGCGCAATATATTCATCATAATTTTCCGAACCCGCAAGCAGATAATTTGACATTGGTGCTGAAATAAGCGTAAGAGAAATACCTCTTTTATCACAAAAATCAATAATATCTTCCAAAGTCGCAAGCCAGTCCCGAGAGACATTATCAAGATTTATCTTATCATATCCTGCATTGGAAAAGAAATTCCAGTCCTCTACATATTGTTTATTAGCAACATATCCCTTGCCAGAATACCATTCCGTTTCTCGGGTAACGTACGTATACTCATAATTTTTATAATCATCGGAAGCTTTTCTGATTATGAGATTCTTAATATAATCTTCTTCAAAAATCTTAGACCAATTTCTCCTTGCAAGGATAAAACTATTTATATAATGCTCTTTAGATGACGCATTGAGAAGATATTGGATTTTATCTATAGATGGTTTCAGATAATCTGAGATAATATACGTCTGGGTCATCTGTGACCTGTTTTTATAAACAGAAAATGCGCCGTTATAATATAATTCCAAATAAATGTGGTCTATATCATTGTGCCTTTCCGCCTCTTTTATGACCATATATGAACCATCCAATTGCTGCGAAGATGTACCTGCATTAAATGTGTTCACACCTAATTCCGCATCCATAATTTCTGGAATAATAGATCTATAACAGTGCGACGATCCCACAAACAAAACATCTATATTATCTTGTTCATACATTTCATGGAACATAATCCTTGTATAAGATGAAGTATCATCATTCAATATATATCGGAAAAATTTTCCGCAGGCAATAAGAATAACACAAAAAAGGATGCTTGCGGCAATACGCTTCATTTTTGTCATACACGAATTTTCCTTCTCTCCCTAAAGGCGATTGCGGAACGTTCTCTGCAATCGCCTACTAAAACTGAAAATAGATAAACTGACCCGTATCATATCCAATGCCGTATATTCCAAACAGGATAACTCCCCAGATCAAGCCCAGATACAATCCCCATCTGAACCAAAGGGTCTGCCGACCAACAAAAGCAAATATGCTTTTCCCATTTTCATGAAAAATGTCAACCATCATTAAAATAATAATACCTAAGACAAGTAATGTCCAGTTTCCCCTGTCTAAACCAATATCCCATATACTTGTTGTTTGAAATGTGGTGAACATCTGGCGAAAAATGTGGTATACATGCGGCAGACTATCCGCTGCAAAAAACACCCATGCAATATCTACAAGAGCGAATGTTACTATTCTTTTACCCAATTTCCTGCTAAAAGATTCTCTTCTCGTACCGTCTGCTATTCTCGCTTTCATTACCCTGTTTTTCAGATCTCCTGCAATCTGATAAAACGCATGCAGCAGTCCCCAGGCAACAAAGTGCCAGCTTGCGCCATGCCATAATCCGCTTATTGAAAAAACAATAATGATATTAAAATATTTTCTGATAGTACCCTTCCTATTACCTCCCAATGGTATGTACAGATAGTCCGTAAACCATGAAGTTAAAGAAATATGCCATCTTCTCCAAAAATCCTTTATACTGGTAGCCAGATACGGCTGATAAAAATTTTGCATCAGAGAAAAGCCCATAACTTTTGCTGCTCCTCGGGCAATATTGGTGTATCCGCCAAAATCACAGTATATTTGGAACGCAAATAAGACAGTGGCAATCATCACTTCCAAAAATCCATAGTTCTCATAATGCTCATATACCTGATTGACAAGAAGAGAGACTCTGTCCGCAATAACCAGTTTCTGAAAATAGCCCCAAAACATTAAAAGAATCCCGTCCCGAATGCGCTCATAATTCCATAACCGAGCCCCTCGGACTTGCTGAATTTGCCGCAGCAGATTACCTGATCTTTCAATCGGCCCGGCTACCAGCTGTGGAAAAAAGGAAACAAACAAAGCATATCTTAAAATATTTTTTTCTGCCTTGATATCTCCTCTATACACATCAATTGTATAACTAAGTGCCTGAAATGTATAAAATGAAATCCCTACTGGCAGAAGCAAATCCAGCCTCCGGTCTATTGCCTCAAACCCCAATTCCGCTGCCATCATGCTTAATGTATGGAGAATAAAATCCGCATATTTAAAAACTCCCAAAATTCCAAGATTACTGGCCAGCGAAACAGCAACCACAAGCTTTTTATATGATATGGTTTTACATCTTTCAATCAGCAGTCCACTAAAGTAAGTAATGACTGTTGAGCATGCGATCAATACAGCATATTTGGGATTCCACCCCATGTAAAAATAGTAGCTGGTTAATAATAGCCATATGTTTCTGGATTTTTTTGGTATAATCAAAAAAACAATTACAACAATCGGAAAGAATATTAAAAAATCAATTGAATTGAACAGCATTTTAACGCAACGCCATGTCCTTTCTGTCAATAAAAAGGCAAGCTGCTTTGTTTACCTATTTAGTGACTACTCCCTGAATTTGAAATAACACATTTAGAAGTATACTCATAAGATATAGTTTGACAATTCTGGCGAGAATTTGTTGACACGTCATTTTAGTTCCACCAAAATATAATTGTCTCTCCCTCTTATTGTGTAATACATCCTTTCTGTCAAAACAGGCAAATCGTATGTTCGCAGATCTATTTGAGTATCCTTTATGACATTTTTCAGCCCGTAATATGAATAAAACTCCATCACTCCCCACTCCCAGTTCTGACGAAAAGTTATTGGCACAAGCCTGTTCAGCATCGAATAATTTTGAGGCATCCCTTTCAATATAGGCGACTGCCCTATTGTACCAGAAATTTGAACTACTACCGGCTGTTCCTCCAGAAATACATCCATGTTATTTAATTCTTCAATAACCATCTGAATTCTAAACTCTGTATATTCTTTTTGAATATATAGAGCGTTTCCATATGTGAGAGAAAATACAAAAAATGCCCAACTTAACGTAAAAGATGCCATTTTAAATAATAAATTTCCTTTTCTCTGTACAACATATATTCCCACAATAGTAATCAGCACTCCCACGCAGGACATTGCTCTGGGAGACTTGGTCTGTTTTGCCAGCGCGGGATACACGCCAAAGCACACTAATCCCTCTAGCGCAAGACATACAATTGCCATAGCGACCGAAATAAAACTTTTCTCCTTTGAGGATTTTATTGCCGTCCATATAAAACCTATCAACAAGATGACTATCAGAACAATCCAATATGTTTTGAAGTCCTCTTTTATATAGTTATAATATTCCGCCAAGTTTCCAAATGTAGTGGATAATAAATGTTCTATCCCTGCCAGATGACTCGATGCATAGCCAGACTCTTTGGGCACCATTATTATGGTGTTGTAAAGCAGCAATCCCGCTCCCCATCCAAATGCCGATTGAAAGCACCAGTTACTTATTTTTTTGAAAGATTCGTGTTCACTCCACATTTTGAATGCAAATAATATTACCAGCATGGGGTAAATCCCCGAAACCGCCTGATAGGTTGTACATACTATCAGCATTCCAATAATGGATGCCCCCATATACACTATGGCTTGTTTCTTTCTATATAGAAAGGGGATAACAGAGCCAAAAATGGACAATGCCATATATGGTGAATCAAATTTATAAGATATGCATTGCAGAAAATAGGGGTTAAGTCCTAATGGAACCAGCGCAACGAGTTCACTTCCCTCAAAAAAAATCCGTTCATAAAAACATATTAAAAGAATAATTCCGGTAGCTGCTAATATCAGCACTGCTAAAATCTGTGGCAAAGGCGATATATCGGTCAAATAGTTATCCATATGAAGGAAAGAAGACAAAGAAACCGATAGGAATCTACTATAGTCATCCCAACCTTTATATCCTCTTGCAATGCGCCCCATATCATCTATATAATTTATGTTTGCACGAAGTATGGAACTAATTCCCAGCACGTAAATAAGTGCTATGATGACAAAAGCCCATCGTGCTGGCATTTTTCCGGATACCTTCTTTACCCCCCCCCTAATTTTATATTGTTATATTCTTTTATGGCGACTTCTGCATAGAAAGATATGCATAAAGATAATATTGGGGTTGCGGCCAAAACCCCACTTACTGCACATATCATGATTAATATTCTTGGTTCAGTACCAAGAATATCTGATATGGAGCGCGCCATGCCGGAATCAATCCATCTATCAAAAAAGCTGCTTGCTATCATACCGCATAAGAAAAAGCCTGCAACACAGTATTTTGTCTTAAGGTGGTTCTTCAGAGTTTCTTGTGTTATATAACTTTTTAACAAAAAAAGAGACAAAACTATTATGATTATTGCGCTCCCGAATATGGATATCTTTCTGCCAGAAATAATAAGTGCCAAAAAGGCAATTCCCGATATCCATAAGATTAATCTTATAGCTAATATTTCACGTTTATGCACTATATTCATCCTCTCTACTTCATTATATTTCAGCCTGCAAACTTCCCTGAGTGTTTCATACTTTATATGCTGTTTTTTCCTGCGAAGATTTCGTAGAGTGGTTTACTCTACGAAAAAACCATTGTCTTTTTCATGGACAATGGTTTCTCTGTGGATTGTTTATTTAAGAATAAATAGTGAGGAAAGCAAGTTCATATTTTTTTGTTTAAGTTGCATTGATGGATGTACATATTTGTTCAATGTAATGTTAACATTGGCATGACCCAGAATCTCGCTTAAACTTTTTATGTCAAATCCCAGTTCTACGCAGCGGGTGGCAAAAGTATGCCTTAATACATGAAAATTGACATTGGTGATATTGCAGTGTTTCACAACGCTTTTAAACCGATTTTGCATGGTTCGAGGTTCCATATAATTATGTAAGCTATCGGTCAGAAGATATGCATTATCATGCCCTCTTTTCTCTTTTAACAAATCAAAAATATTATCGGAAATAGGAACTCTTCTGATTGAGCAATTACTTTTGGGCACAGAGACAATTATTGCTGTTTTCTTTACGGTACTCTCTTTTGTTTGTAGTCTCTGCATCGTTTGATGAACATATAAATATTGTTCTTCAAAAAAAATATCTTTCCACTTCAATGCACATATTTCTCCTATGCGAAGTCCCGTGTACAGGCAAACAAGAATACCGAGATTACATGGAGTTAAGTTTTCGCACAGGTAAACACTCAATTTGTGCTGTTCTGCATGGCTTAAAATCCTCATAGGTGTATATGACTGCTTAATTGCAATTTCCTTAATATTTGCAATAGAACATCCCTTTATCTGCGCAGCATATTCAAAGATATTTTTCATAACAGAAATAATACCTGAAACTGTTTTAGGAGAAAGCCCCTTTTTACTGACTCCACCTGTAACTAGCATTTTATTACTAAACTCTATCACCTCATCTCTTGTGATTTCTGATATTTTCTTTTCGGCAAAGCCAGGCAACAGATATAGATTTAAAATATTTGAATATTTCACAACGCTAGAAGGTTTCCACTGTGGTTTATGCAAAGTAAACCACCCATCGGCAATGTTTGAAAAGTAATCGTCCTCTTTTTTGTATATGAATTCTCTATGCTGCGTCATAAGCAATACCTCCCTTTTGAAAAATATAAAAAATCAATTAACTTTATATTGAAAAAAGTATAGTTATAGTATATAATATCTACGATTGTCAGGTAAATTTGTTATTGATATTTTTTCGTAGAGTAAACCACTCTA